>SAMEA104315421__coassemble_484_pt1 | contig 95972 bp, 83 predicted proteins | sample SAMEA104315421__metabat2_high_PE_028 | metagenome-assembled genome bin SAMEA104315421 (sample SAMEA104315421) | gut metagenome | biome: Monkey gut; feature: monkey-associated habitat; material: faeces | place: China | collected 2013
GTCCCTCGCAATGACTGTGATTTCACTATGAACTTGTTGAATTATTACCCATACGAAGAGTTATATTTCTTCAACAGCGGCATCAATGACGAAATATTCTTCCGTTACCTCGACAACCGCCCATCGCAATACACTGATGTTCATTCGATTGAACTCTTCCTCAACGTATTTTGAATCAAACGGTAATTTTTTCTTTATCAAAATTTGCTTTGTCGAAATCATTCTTTATCCCGATTATTCGACAGTTACTGATTTTGCGAGGTTTCTCGGTTGGTCAACATCTTTGCCCAAAAATTCTGCAATATAATAAGCGAGAAGTTGGCAAGGAACATTTGCAACTATCGGTGAAAGCATTTCGGGGATTTCAGGGATTGTAATAACCTCTTCGAAAATATCCTTAAGGTTTTCATCTTTCGAAGATGTCAAGGCGATAAGTCTTGCGTTTCTTGCTTTTGCCTCTTCACTATTTGACAAAATCTTATCATAAGTAACTCCGTCTGGAATCATAATCGACAAAACAGGCATTGTTTCATCAAGCATTGCAATCGGACCGTGTTTAAGTTCACCAGCCGGGTAGCCTGTTGCGTTGATGTAACTGATTTCCTTGAGTTTCAAAGCACCTTCCAATGCTGTCGGCAAGTTTATGCCTCTTGCAATGAAAATAAAGTTTCTAAAGTTTGCAAATTTTTGTGCAACTTTTTGAATTTGTTCTTTATTATTCAAAATTTCTTCCAATTTAACAGGAACTTGAATGAGTTCGTGTTTAAGGTTTTTCATATATTCAGGCGAAAGTGTGCCTTTGATTTCTGCAAGTTTGATAGCCAAGAGATAGAACGAAAGGACTTGTGCCGTATATGATTTCGTAGCAGCAACAGAGATTTCAATACCGGCACTGACAGGAATCAAACTGTCCGCATAGCGTGCCATACTTGAGTCAGGACGGTTTGTAATAATCAAAATATGAGCACCTTTGTCCTTTGCCTGTCTGATAGCGGTAATCGTATCAGCTGTTTCACCAGATTGCGAAACGCCGATGACGAGTGTCTTTTCGTTCGTAACAGTTTTGCGATAAATATATTCGCTCGATGCTTCAACATCGACTGCAATTCCTGTAAAATCTTCAATCAAAAATTTTCCGACCATAGCAGCGTGAAGTGAAGTACCGCAAGCGATTATCTCAATTCTATTAAGATTTTTCAAAGTTTCTTTATCAATTTTTACTTCGTCAAGCACAATCGGTTCATCGATATCAAACAATTTTCCGTTCAATACGTTTCTGATAACATCAGGCTGTTCGTGGATTTCCTTGAGCATAAAGTGTTTGAAGCCCAATTTGCTAAGTGCAACAGGTTCCCAAGGAAGTTGTTCTATTTTCTTTTCGATTTTATTCAAGTCAGAATCGAAAAATTCAAGAGAATTTTCTCTAACGACAGCAATTTCACCATCTTCGAGATAGATTGCTTTTTTAGTATATTCAATAAATGCAGGAATATCGCTTCCGATAAAGTTTTCGCCCTCTCCAACACCGATTACGAGCGGAGCATTTTTTCTTGATGCGATAATTTTGTCGGGTTCATCTTTGTGCATAACGCAAATTGCATAAGCACCTTTAATTTTATCCAAGCCTTTTTTTACAGCAAGGGTCAAATCGTGAGTTTTGCCATATTCGTGTGCAAAAAGGTGTGCAATCGTTTCAGTATCAGTTTGAGAACGGAAAACACAACCTTTTTTGATTAAATCTTCTTTAAGTTCTTTGAAATTTTCAATGATGCCATTATGAACAACAACCAATTTTCCGCAAGTACAAGTGTGAGGGTGAGCATTCAAATCCGTTGCACCGCCGTGAGTTGCCCAGCGAATGTGACCAATCCCCATAGTAACATTATGGATTTCGGACTTCTTTTCTTCAAGCAAGTTTTTCAAATTAATCAACTTACCGATTTTTTTATAAACTTTAATTTCATTATCTGAATTGACCGCAATACCTGCAGAGTCATATCCACGATATTCAAGTGTTTCGAGTCCCTTTACAAGAACGTCAACAACATTTCTCTTACCAATATATCCAACAATTCCGCACATGCCAAAATCTCCTGTGTAATGTCTATTTGAAAATTATACAATAACAAATCATTTTTAGATATTAATTTTACATAAAGAAATCTTTTGCTTTAAAAATCCCTCAAAATCTGGTAATATTTTACAAAAAGAAGGAGATTTTTATGAAAAAAGTTTTGATTATTTCCTCAAGTCCGAGAAAAGGTGGCAATTCTGACACGTTATGTGATGAATTTGCAAAAGGTGCAATCGAGTCAGGAAATTCAGTCGAAAAAATTTTCCTAAAAGATAAAAACATAAGATTCTGCACAGGTTGTGGCTACTGTAACACAGTTGATTACACCGCTTGTTCACAAAAAGATGATATGGCTGAAATTTTGGACAAAGCCGTTGCCGCTGACGTAATCGTAATGGCAACACCCGTTTATTTTTACACAATGAACGCCATTATGAAAAACTTCATTGACCGTTGCTGTGCAAGATATACAAAAATTACAAACAAAGAATTTTACTTCATCGCAACAGCCGCAGATGTTCGAGAACAAATGCTGCAAAGGACTTTCGACGGCTTCGAAGGTTTCTTGGATTGCCTCGACGGAGCAATTGAAAAAGCCCGAATTTACGGTGTCGGTGTTTGGGGAAAAGACGAAATCGAAAAAACAAAATTTATTCAACAAGCCTATGACCTCGGCAAAAATGTTTAAAAAAGACCTCTTTATGAGGTCTTTCCTTTTTATTCTCTCACTTCTTCTGTTTTTGGATTATACAATGTGTTCAATTCGCTCAACATTTTTTCCAATTCTTTTAAATTGATTAATCGTTTTCCGATTAAGTTTTTATCATTTTGAAGTTTTTTAACCTCAACAATCGTGCAATTTTTCAAAGTCTTGTTCTTAGAAAGTTTGACCGATAAAGTCGCAATTTCAGAAAGAACTTTTTCATATTCTAAATTTAAAGCCTTCATAATATTTTCCGCTTTGTCAATAAATTCTGTTTGTTCTTTAGAAATTGAAAACTCAGGATTTGCATTTTTTTCTCTGAAAAGATTTTCAACGCTATGGAAAGGAACTGTTAAAAATGCGTTTTCTTGTAATTCGATTTTTGCTGACTCAGGAACTTTATCGTAATTTTCATTCACTAAATACTCTTTGATATCATTTTCCCAACCGAATGTTTTAACAAAATCATTCAACATCGCAAAAAGTGCATTGTTCAATACCGCAACTTTCGTATCAACATTGTATGTCAAACCGTTTTTGTTGGGAGAAACTTTTTCGTTATCAGGAATTGTAATATTGATTTGGTTTTCAGCATTTTGCCACTCAGCAGAAACAAGGACATTAGCCTGAGGTTCTCTGTTCTTTTGGATTCTATCAACCAATTTATCAGCCTTTTTAATTTGTGCCTCAACACTCTTCGGGTTAAATCTATCTGTAAGAAGAATATTAAAGAAAGGAGATAAATCGTTTACGACATTGTCATAGCGGTTTTGAGCAATTTGCAGAACGTATGAACCTTGTCCCCACATATATTTTTCTTCTTGAGTAAGTTTTGAAACATCAGAAACCTCAAATCTTGCATCAATCGATTTGATAATGTCTTTTTTCAATACCAATATGTCCGCACAATTTTCTGCCGTCACTTCACCAATATCTGAAAATCTTTTTTCATACACCGCAACGTCAGGCGAATTTTGATACAACGCCTTTTGCATAAGCAACAAACCTTTTACCGCAATTACATCAGAATTGTTAATTATCGCCTCAGCGTTATTAAGACTCTTGTCAAAAATTGCCACAAATTCAGCCGTTTGTTCCTCTGTTGCAGGTTCAACCTTTACAACAGGTGCTTTTTCAACTCTTGCGGGTTTTTCTTTTTTAGAAAATTTTTCTTCAACCGCAGCAGATTTTTCCTTCATCTTCGCTGAAATATTTTGGAAGAAATTTGTTTTTTTCTCAACTACTTGCTCTTCTGCTTGTTCAAGCGTAGGTTCTTCTTCCACAACTTTTTCTTCTTTCAAAGAATTCATTTTTTCCTTCCATTTCGAAGAAACATTTTGGAAGAAATTTGACTTTTCTTCAACGGTCATCTCCTCTTCAACCGATTCATTTTCAGCATTTGAAGAATTCATTTTTTCTTTCATTTTCGAAGTAAAATTCTTGAAAACATTAGATTTTTTCTCAATAACAGGTTCTTCAGACTGAACAGGCTCTTCGATTTGTTCAATAACCTCTTCTTGCGGTTCTTCTTGAGGAACAACTACTTCTTCTTGTGATTGATTTTGTTCGATAGTCGGCTCTTCTTCAACAAGCGGTTTTTCTTCTATTACAGGTTTTTCCTCGATAGAGGGTTTTTGTTCAACAGCAGGTTGTACCTCTTGTTCAATTATCGCAGGAGTTTTGACCTCTTGAGTTTTTTCCTCAACCGTTGGTTTAAATTCTATTGACTTTGTTCCGCCCTCAAAAAAAGTTACAGGTCGGTCTTGAATGATATATTTCCCTTGCGAAGCCTCTGCGACATTAGAAATTTGCAACAATATAACCATTGCACTCAATGACAATAAAATCTTCTTCATAAAATCAATCTCCTTATATCTATAAGGTTATCATAATAAGACTATTGGGTCAATTAATATCACTTTTGAAAATTGCACTTGACAAATTATAGACGTTTGTCTATAATGCAAATATGCTTACTCCAAAACAACAAGAATTTTTTGAGAAATTAAAATCCGCCTATGGAAAGGAAATTTTGCCAAGTTTTGAGACTTTGGCAGAAGAATTTGGCTTCAAACATAAGAATTCTATTTGGCAATATTTTAATAAATTCAAGGAAGAGAACTTGATTTTGGAAGAGAATAAGCGGTTTAGGATAAATAAAGACCTTTTCGGAGCAAAACTTATGATGTCTCATGTCAGAGCAGGTTTTGCATCGGCAGGGGAAGATTATGTCGAAAAGAGAATATCGCTCGATGAACAATTCAAAATCGATAGCCCTTCGACGTTTATGTTTACGGTTGTGGGCGATTCGATGATTGATTTGGGTATTTTTGAAGGCGATATGGTAGTTGTAAGAAAAACTTGCGAGTGCCGAAGCGGAGACATAGTGCTGGCTTATATCGATGATGGTTTTACGCTGAAAACTTACCGAAATAAAAATGGAAAAATTTGGCTTGAACCGGCGAATAAAAATTATCCGAATTTGTACCCGAAAGAAAAACTGGAAATTTTCGGGGTGATAAACGGCGTTATCAGAAAGGTTTAGGGTTTTTCAAAGAATGAAAGAAAGAATTTTAGCATTAGCGGACTGCAATAATTTTTTTGTATCCTGCGAAATTTTGAAAAATCCGACACTTAAAGGAAAACCTGTTTGCGTGTTGAGTAATTGCGATGGTTGCGTTGTTTCCCGTTCTACTGAGGCTAAAGCAATCGGAATCCCAATGGGTATGCCTCTTTTTATGGCGAAAAAAGAGTTTCCAAATGCGATTTATTTGTCAGGTGATTTGAAAACTTATCATGAAATTTCAAAACGTGTGCAAAAGGTTTTGAAGAATTTTGCCCCCGAAGTTGAAATCTGCTCCATTGACGAGGCGTTTATTGACGTGACTGGACTTTATAAACTTTATGACGTTGAAGGATACGACGAACTTGCGGAACTTTTGCACAAAAAACTTTTTGAGGAAGTCGGCGTTCCAGTTTCAGTCGGGATTGCAAATTCGAAAATTCTTTGTAAAGTTGCAACGGACAAGGCGAAAAAAGGAAGTTTTCATTATTACTTGCAAAAAAAATCTATCGGCAACGAAGTGGAAGAATATCCTGTCGAAAAGATTTGGGGTGTTGGAAAAAACACCGTCTCTTTATTGAAAAGTCACGGAATTTATACGGCCGGTGACATTTTAAGAAGAGATAAAGAATTTTTTTCTCATTATATGGGCAAGCGTGGATTGGAATTAAAATTAGGTATTGAGGGGGAAAACGTTTCGCCAGTTTCGCCTGATGAAAAGAAACCAAAATCCATTCAAAAGACATCTTCTTTTAAGACTGTCACTAACGAGAAGGCATTTTTGAAAAAATCGATTTTGGAACATTTGCATAACGCTTGTCGCAAAATGAGAAAATACAATCTTATGACATCAGAATTAACTGTAATGCTCAGAACGAAAGACTTTCGGATTGTTTCGGTCACTGATGTTGTTGAAAATCCGACAAACGCCGAATATTTGTTGAATAAAAAAGCGATTGAAATGTTTGAGCAAATTTATTCGAGATTCAACCTGTATCGCTCGTCGGGGGTTTACGTTGGCGGATTAAAAGATACCGAAATCGAGCAGTTGGGTCTTTTTTCGAGCAATGAAAAATTTGAAAAAATATCACAAATCTGGGACAAAATCGAAGCCCAATACGGGCAAGGTGTTTTTCAGGTCGGAAATTTACAAACGAGTTAATTATTTTGTGTTTATGCTTTCCTCCAAATAAATTTAATTCATCCCATTAAAGTTGTAGCACCCCAAGGTCAGAGGTGCTTTTTTTTATTCATAATTCAATATCTCTTCCGTTTGCCCGTAGGATTTGACGGAAAGATTATTTTTTTGAGCAAAATTATTAAAATAGTCAAAAAGTTGATGATAATGTTTTGGAACGGGGTGGTTTGTGGCGATATGATACTTTTCAAAATCGACATCAAGCCGCACATTTTTTACACCAAGGGAGAGAACAACGTCGAAAAATTTATTTATTTCTTGAATGTTGTCGTTCACGCAATCAACAAGAATGAATTTTAAAATTATGTTATTTTTTGCATTATCAGTGGCGTCGGTATAAATTTTTAAGTTGTTCACAACGTCGTCAAAGCAATCGACTTTTTTAATTTTTTGATAAGTTTCTTTCGTACCGCTATCAAGCGAAAGCAGCATCGTGAGTCTATTTTGTAGAAAGGCATTTTGAATTGCGGAAGAAAATTTTATTCCTGATGTGACCAATTCAATAAAAGATTTTTTATAATTTGAAAAAATTGTGAGTAACTCTTCAAACTCGGGGTATATGGTCATTTCGCCACCGCTCATGAAAATATACGGATTTTCGCTCAACAAGTCGTTTTCGATTAGAGAATTTACAATCGGCAAAAGTTTGTAGCGATAACCTCGTTCGACGTTTTGGAACGTACAGTACGAGCATTTTGCGTTGCAGGACATGTTATTTTGAAAATAAATTCGATTAATTTTATTTTCAAACGGAGAAATTTTTTCAAATTGTGCATATTTTTCAAACTCGAAGCAATCCTTACAGCCGATTTGAGAATATGTTACATCTTCGGACAAATCATCATTGTTGATAATTCCGACAATTCCGTTTCGAAACTTGAAAACCTCGTTCCAGTCTATCTTTTCACCTGAATAATCAAAATAAATCACTGGGCCAGAAACGTTTGAACAACAAGTTCTCACTTCATCATAAAAAAAGTGAAGAGAGTGCTTTATCATTGGACAGTTCAAATATCGTTTCAAATTTTTGCTCCAATTAATTCACAATAAATTTTAGCACGAATTATTTCTTTTTTGAAGAATATGTATCGTATGGCTTGAAGCCTTCTGGAACGGGATATTTGAACTTTGATGCACCAAAATTCATTGTCCATTTTCCTCTATCAGAAACTTGTGCTGCTGGAGTATAATCGTTTCCTTTGTTGAAAATAATCTTTGTCGGGCGGATATTTTTTTCAAAAAATCCATTTTTATTATTGATTTTTGACAAAGCAACGAATTTTTCATCAAAATCGAGCCATTTTCCATTCATTGAAGAATATAATTTGCCATTATCTAAGTCAATCGCAATACCGACGACAAAGTTTGATGGCAAATTTTCATCAAAATTATTGAGAACAGGATAAGCCAAACAGCCACCTTCAGAATTGTCTAAATCACAATATGTAAATTCGTTCAAAATCGACACCACGCCGACATTTGAAAAGGTTGGAAATTCCGAATTTTTATTTGTAAATTTTGCCTCAAAATAATATTTACCATCTCCTTTTCGATAAAATTTGTTCGCCATTGCAAAAGAATACGCACCACTTTTCTCGTACGACAAACTCATTCCGTCAGATGAAATGCTTTTTCGGGTTAAATCATTTCTTTCAAAAAGAACCTTTTTGTTCGTTGAAGGGTGTTTGAAAAACGTCATTTTTGAGCCGGATTTTCCATCGACAAAAAATGAGTCGCCACTGTATTTGTACTGATATGTCGAAGGAGCTTTGCCAGATAGGGCTTCAACCTTATCGAAATCAAATTCGTCTAAATGAATTCTTTCATCAAGTTTTTCGCTCTCAACTTTTTTATTGCAAGAAATTTTTTGGTCATAATAGCCACTATAATAGATTTTTTTAACCTTTGCTTGATTTTTTAGGTTAATTTTCCACTCGACACCCTCGTAAGATGTCAAAAGCAAAGATATAGGTTTATCCGTAATCTCAACGTTTACAACAACTTTGCCGTTTTTATGTTTGTCACCTTCGTAAACACAAACAACGTGCAAATCACCCTCGGGCGAAAATTTTCTATTTTCAGAAAAAATTTCCTTATTACGAGTTCTAATGGTATTTTTTTCCTTATTCAAAAGTTCCTTCTGCTCTTGAGTAAGCACAACTTGCTCAGAAATAATATAGAGATTATCATTGATAATTCTTGGTTGTTCAAAAGAAACAAACGGTAAAATTACTTCGTTCTTCTCTTTGATGATACCCCATTTGCCATTCTTTTGGGCAAAATATTTATCAGTGTCTGCAAATGAAATTTGTTCATATTTGAAAGGAATAATTGTTTTTCCGTCCTTTGAAATCACTCCAACTTTGCCGTGTTTTTTGGCAAAAAACTTGTCACCCTTCCAATTTAAAAGCCTCAAATCTTCAAACTTTGTATGAAGAACATTTTTTCCCTTGGAATTAATCAATGAATATCTGTTGATTTTTTCAGCAATGATAAGTAAATTTTCATCAACAAACGTAGGATAAGAAACAGCAGAAAATGTGCATAATTGTTTGAAATTTTGATTATACAATCTATATTTTACCCTTCTATCCCTTAAAAAGATAAGATAAGACTTATTCAGCCAAGAATAGAACCCATTTTTGTCTAAAAAACGGGACTTATTCGTTACTATTTTATAATAGAATTTGTCGATAAACAGATTAGGAACTTTTGTTCCGACAATATAATTTCTATCTTTGACAAAATTATTACATATTCCAAATGGGACAACGATTTTTCCATCAACATCAATAATAGCCGTCTTTTCATCATTCTTAACCATAAAATGATTGTTATTCAAATATCTAATTTTACTATAACCTTTTCTTGTAATCGGTTGATTATTTTCATCAAAAAGGTCGTATTTTTCATCATTGCAATGAATTTTGCGAACAGGAGATGAAGAAACTGTTACGTCTCCCGATGATTTATTATGATAAAAGTTTATTCGATAATTGTTTTTCTCATAATCATTTTTAGTTATTAATTTACCGTTTTTATCAAAATAAAACGTTTCTTCACCTGCGTTTTTATCTTCTGAGTATTTCGCCATGAATTTTCCAGAATTATAAATAATTCTATAGTATTTAATCGGAATGATTATGCGGTCATTTTCGTCAGCAACTCCGGAAAGTTTGCCATTTTTGACCTGAAAAATATACTTACCATCAATTTTTCCAAGATATCGAATTGAATCATACACAAGTGGATATCGCTTTCCATCTATTCCAACAAGCGTGGTTTTTTCGCCATTTTTGACAATTATCAAATTACCGTCAAAAAAATTCGGACAGGAATTTGAAACAAAGATTTTTTTAAAATTCAAATCATAAACACTATAAACATATTTTTTATCATTAACATTGTAATCTGTAACTATAAAATAATCATGAGAATTAGAAATAACTTGACCTGCCAAAATCTCATTACCATTTTCATCAAACAAACTTGATTTGCGATTTATAACAGAATACGCAATATAATAATTCTTATTATTAACACGATAATCACGGATAGAATTGTATTTTAGAGGCAGAATATACTTTCCATTTTCGTCAACAACTCCAAAATTATCCGATTTGCTAATTTTGTATTTTTTTGTATTAAAAAATTGAACGATTGAATCGTAACCATCTTTTGTAATTTTTTTACCATCTTTGTCTGCAAGATAATAAACATTAATTTCATCAACATTTTTCTCTCTATCCGAAAGATTTTGCGATTTATTTATTGATGCAAAAAATGAAGAAAAAGTCTTAAAATCAACAGAATCGTTTCGAGATTGCGTTTTTTGAAAAATTAATCCCAAAATAAAACAACCACATACGACAAAAATCGCAACAACACAAGCAATAACACGAAATTTTATCATAATATCTCCCTAAATACTTTTCGATTTTAGCATATTTTTTATAGTTTGAAAACAAAAAAGCGGCAATTATAAAATCGCCGCAATAAAATTTATCAAAACAAAACTATACTTCGTGAAGAACGATTTCGTCACGCTCCAAAGACTTTTGAACATCAATAACTCTTTGGTTTGCACTGCCTATCCAATGAAGATTATTATCCTTCAAATCAGCCATAAATTCGCCGTCAACCAAAACATCAATATACTTCATAACGTCCAAATCCTTGATGTTTTCCCAAGAAAATCCAGTGTAAAGCCACGCCGTTTTTTCAGGTTCAAGTTCCTTAAACTTCTTCGCAAGTCTTGTAATTTCGCCTTGATTAAACGGGTGCAAAGGGTCGCCGCCACTAAACGTAATTCCCGAAACATAAGCCGGTTTTAATGCATCAAAAAGTTCATTCTCTGCTTCTTCGTCAAACGGCAAACCACCAGCCAAATCCCAAGTTATCGGATTTTGACATTCAGGGCATTGGTGGGTGCAACCTGACACCCACAATACAACCCTTAAACCGTCTCCATTTAGCATGTCATCTTTTGTGATATTATGGTAATTCATTACATGCTTACTCTGTCTTTGATTTCTTCCATTTTTGCTTCATTAAGACGAGTGTCGCCGTTAACTCTAGAGTATGAAAGATAACCGTTCATTCTGTCGATTTTAGTGAGGTTTTTGCTACCGCACTTAGGACATACATCCATTGATAATTCTTGGTGTCCGCAATCATCACAATATGCTAACGAGAGGTTTACCCCTTCGTAGAAACCTTTGTCCATTGCTCTGTGGATAAGTGTTTCAATCGCTTCTGTATTGTATGAAATAGGATATTTTACATATTGGATTTTTCCACCGTTAAACAAATCCCAAAATCTCTTTTCAAGGTCTTGTTTTTGGATAGGTGTAACGTGTTCTGTAACGTGGCAGTGGAATGAGTTTGAAACATATCCTCTGTCAGAAACTTTTTCTTGAATACCATATTTGTTTCTGAATTGTTCAACTTGTAAACCGCAAAGTCTTTCAGCAGGAGTACCGTAAATTGCGTACAAATTACCGTCTTCTTCTTTATACTCATTAATTTTTTTGTTGATGTATTCCATTACCTCGAGGGCAAATTGACCATCTTCAACAAGTGATTTTCCATTATAAAGTTCTTGAAGTTCGTTCAATGCAGTAATACCGAACGATGCAGTAGCAGATTTCAAAATCGGCTTGATTTTATCGTGCGGTTTCAAGTGTCCACCATAAAATCCGCCTTCGCAATATGCAAGCGGGTTTACAGACGCTCTCATTTCGCCAAGATATTCATAAGTTCTTATGTGGATTTTTCTGATTAATTCCATATAGTAATCAAGAACTTCGTAGAAATCTTTGCTTTCTTTTCTTGCTTTTGCCAAAATCATCGGCAAGTGCAAACTTACTGCACCGATATTGAATCTTCCCACAAATACAGGTTCATCGTTTTCATCAGCAGGTTTCATTCCGCCTCTTTCAAACCAAGGTGACAAGAATGCTCTACAACCCATCGGTGAAATAACTTTCTTGTATTTTTTGTAAATCGAAGCAACATAACCTTCGCCAGTCAAAGACAACCAATCAGGGTACATTGCACGTTTTGAACATTCAACACCTGCTTTATAAACATCATAAAGCGGTTTGCCTTCGCCGTGAAGTTCTTCATCATACAAGAAAACAACTTTCGGGAAAAGAACAGGTTTCTTGTTATTCTTTTTGCCTTGACCTTTTTCACGAATTCTGAGCATTGTCTTTGATGCCATTTTTTCAAATTCACCCAATCCCAAGCCAATTGTCATTGTGATGAACGGATAATCACCTCTCGATGATGCAACAGTGTTGAACTTGTATTCCCAACCTTGGAAACCTTGTTCGAAGTCGTTTTGAACATCTTTAACCGCTTCTTCTCTTGCCTTTTCAAGTGACAAGCCCATGCAAGTATAACGTTCTAACTGTCTGTCAAAAGTTCTTTGTGCATAAGGAGCAAGAAGTTTGTCAACTTCAGGAACTGTAAATCCGCCATATTGTTGGCTTGCTGCAGCCATAACAATATCGCCGATTACATCGAATGCAACATCCAATGATTTCGGTTCGTTATACCAAAGGTTACCCATTTCAAAGCCACCTTTTAAAACTTCGCCAACGTTGAACAAGCAGCAATTCATCGTGTCACGTCTTGCTGACATATCGTGAATGTAAATATAACCGTCACGAATTGCTTGAAGTTCATCAACGTTCAAGAAGAATTGTTTGTAAAGTTCTTTATTTAATTGGTTGAAAATCAAAGAACGTTTAGTCGAAACCAAAGCAGAATCAGCGTTTGAGTTTTCCTTGTCGCCAATATACATAATCTTTTGGCTTTCTCTATAAACTTTATCCAACATGTGGACAAATTCTGTCTTATAGTTTCTATAATTTCTGTAACTTTGTGCAACTTTCGGACTTACCGCATCAAGAGCAGTTTCAACGATAAAGTGGATTTCTTTAATATCGATATCGTTTTTGTTCAAGAGCAAAATTTGCTCTTTTACAATATTGCAAATTTGTCTCAACTGATTTTCGTTAAATTTAATCAACATTCTTTCAGCAGATTTTGAAATTGCGTTGATAATTTTTTGAATATTAAATTTTTCGTGAGTACCATCTTTTTTAACGATACAGATTTTATTTTCGTTTAAAATTTGCATATCCAAAAGAAGTTGCGGCGTAAAGTCAGATGGATTAGCCATCTTCTTGACAGCATTAGCCAAAACTTCATTTTGTTGTTTATTTTCATTCAAATCACTATTATTCTTTGCAGAACTTTGCATTCAATTCTCCTTATATTCCAAACGGAATATTTCCCAATTACATAAAATCAATCCGAGAGCATGCCTAAAACACTTACATCTTATCGGTATTTACTAAATTATAGTACAAGTTACACTTAACTTTAAAGCGTGGATTTAGTCAGTCTTTTGTTGAATAAATCTATAAGGTGGACTCTGTATGAGTTTCAGAGATTTTGCAAATTATTAAGTTTTTGCAATATAAAACCAGTTTAGCAAAAATGCACGCTACAAGCGAGTTTTAGACTATTCTACCCTGTAACATACCCTCTCAGACAGTTTCAAATTTTGTCAAGTTTTGAAATGCAATAATAACTTGATTTTGAACTTTACAAAAAATTTTACATTTTAACACATATATTCACAATCGCATCAACGCAAAAAAGCAAAGGGTTTCGAGCATGCCCGAAACCCCAAACGCTTTGAAATCAAGGATTTTATTTTTTCTTTTTTTCAATTCCCTCTGGAATTAATCTATAACCCCCACCATAAATGGTTTCTATGTATTGTTTGTCACCAGAAATTTTATCTAATTTTGTTCTAATATGACGAATGTGGACACGGATTGTTTCGACGTCGTCATCTGGATTATAGCCCCAAATATCGGTCAAAATTTTTGCACCCGAAACCATGTTTCCATAATTTTGCATGAGCAAATTAATAATATCAAATTCAATCGGGGTAACTTTTGCAGTTTTTCCTTTGATTTCGACGGAATAAGTTTCCGGAATGAGCGTAATATCGCCTATTTGCAAAATTTCTCTAGTGGTTGCGGATTTTGGTATTTTATCAGAACGCTTGAGCAACGCACGAACACGCATTTTTAGTTCTTCTATCTCAAACGGCTTAACAAGATAATCGTCAACCCCGATATCAAAGCCTTTCGCCTTATCCTGAAGCATGCCGAGAGCAGTCAGCATAATAATTGGAGTATCCTTAATTTCATCATTTTCACGAATTCTTTTTGCGACCGTGTAACCGTCCACATCAGGCATCATAACGTCAAGCACAATCAAATCGGGCTTTTCCTGCTTTGCCATTGCAAAACCTTTAATACCGTCAGTTGCGGAAAAAACTTCATATCCCGCAAGTTCCAAATTTATCTTTACAAGTTCATTAACCGACTCATCATCATCAATTACGAGAATTTTATTCATAAAGGCTCCTAATTATTCCTTGAATTTTTTATTTATTATATCAAAAATTTTTCTAACTCTAATCTGCACAGAATGGTTGTTAACAGCCGCCATTCTTGCATTATCAGCGATTGTTCTTGCAAAAGAAGGATTTTTTAAATAGAACTCGATTTTATCAATCAATTCTTTTGTATATTTGTATGTTTCAATTTCTCGTCCAACATCAAACAGCCGCTTGATTTCAGGAGTTTCTTCACAAATTGCAAATCCAGAAGATGCAATGACTTCAAACACTGTAAAATCGACACCTTCAGGAGTATGAGAAGCGGGTATGACATTCACAAAACTTGACGACATTGCTTTTGCTCGTTCTTTTTCGGTTGATACATCGCCACAGTACGATTTGCGGTAATTTTCCTTAACTTCTGCATCCTCGATTTCTTCCCACAATTCATTTTCTAAACTGTGCAAATAATCAAATTCGTCTGCAAAAAGCGAAATTTTTCCAAAATGCTGAATTAAATCCGTAATCACCTTCAAATTATTGATATCATCAGGGTTTGAGAAAATTGAAATACCTTGATTGTATTTTTCAAAAGGTGTCTTGTATTTTTTGATATTTACCCCACAAGGAAGATAAATAGAATCCTCAATCGACGTAAAATTTGACTTATCCGCCGTCAAAATCAATTTTTTACCCACAAAATTTTCAAGAGCCAAAATATCTTTTTTCTGAGATTTTGGATTGATTGAAGTCAAAATATCAAAAATAAAAATACAATTAGTTTTTTTTAAATAAACTTGGTTTAAAAGCCCCTCGTTGAGTTCCGTAAAATCAAAGCACAAAACAAAATCGGGCTTAAAATCGAACAATTCTTCGTTATCCAACTCTGAGGAAATAGATTTTTCCATATAGAAACCGGCATGCTTAAAGCCTTTGGCAAAACTTTTTGCACAAAGAGAATAAGGTGGTTTGTCAGGAATAATAACAAAGATTTTTTTCATAAATTACCTATTAAACCTATTAAAAATGCCGCTTTGCAAGAAAGCGGCACGATAAAAATAAACCAAAAACTATTCAGCTTTTTCTTCAGTTGCTTCAGCCGCTGCTGCTTCTGCTGCTGCTTTTGCTGCTGCTTCTTCTTCAGCTTTCTTAGCCAATGCTTTCTTTGACAATTTTTCTACTGTTGATTTTTTGTAGTTCAAAGTGCCATCTTCGTTAGCATTATTGATAAGATACTTAACTGTTTCAGTCGGTTGAGCGCCTTTTGAAATCCAATCAAGTGCTGCCGCTTTGTCAAGTTTCATTTCTTTAGTTTTCGGATTGTAATGACCTAATTGTTGAATTGCTGCACCGTCACGCTTTGTAGTTGCATTGATAACGATAATTCTATACAAAGGGTTTCTTTTGTAGCCCATTCTCTTAAGTTTAATTTTAACCATTATAAAGGTTCTCCTTGTTTTACTGTAACAACTTTGGGGAGAAATACTTGACCATTTCGACCCCACAGCGAAATTTTCGCCATTGCCGCAACGATACATTTTGAGGATAACATATCGCCAGTACCTAAATTTAAGCATAACAAAAAGTCAAAATCAACAGGAAAAATCCAAAAATTTTCTGAATTATTTACAAATTGTTTAAAAATTGTGTATTAAGCCTTTATATGATATATTATTTATGAAAATTAAGAAGGTGTATTTTAGGAAGATAAATACGGCTTTATAACCGCAAATTCAACGGAGAAAAGAATGAAAGATTTTTTCAAGTCGCTAGCAGATAAGATTAAACAATTTGACAGCACCCTGACTGACTACTCAAAAAAGACCGAAGGCACGGGACAAATTCCGTATCTTGCTTATGTTAACTGGGGATTAAATCTTTCTTTGGACGAAAATTTGGACGAGGCAATCGACAAACTCGAAACCTCTGCAATGCTTCAACCGCATGCTCCGATTGTTCAAATGAACTTAGGTCGTGTTTATATGAAAAAAGGTCTTTATCCTGAAGCAATCGCACGTTTTGACAAAGTTATAAGACTTGAAAAAGGAAATAGCACGGCATATTCGCTTGCAGCGGCATGTTATATTCTTCAAGATGAATTTAAAGAAGGAGAAACGTATTACAAAAAGGCTTGCAAGACAGGGCCTTATAATCCTCAAGTCCACACGAATTACGCAACTGCACTTGCTCAAAAAGGAAAACGATTTAAGGCATTAGAAATTTATAAAGCGGCGTTAAAAATCCAGCCAAATGATTTCGAAGCCTTGCACTATATGGGTTTGATACTTTGTGATTTGGGCAAATTTGACGAGGCGGAAGAATCACTTGAAGCGGCATTAAAAGTCGATAACAAAAATCATATAACCTACTATTACCTTGCAGTTTGTAAGTTCAGACTTGATAAACCGCAAGAGTCTTTGGATATGATTAACAAAGCACTCGAACTTAAACCAGATTATACTGATTGTATGATGATTAAAGGAGTTGCACTCGCAAAAATCGGCAAAGAAGCGGAATGTATTTCTTGTTTTTCTGCAAACGAAAAAGGTCAAGAAACGAATTCATATTATTATACTTATTGGGGAATTTCGCTCCAAGTTTTCGGACGTTATGCAGAGGCAAAAGAAAAATTTTTGCAAGCGTTTGAACTCAATCGTGACGATGAATACAACCTTTTCTATCTTGCAGAAAATTACATCAAAGAAGGTAACTCGACCCCAGCATTGCAACTTTATATGAAGATAGTTGAAAAGAACAATAACAATGCTATCGCACATGAAAAAATCGGCGATATTCTTTACAGAAAAGGGGATTATAGAGGTGCAATCAACTCGTATATGAGCGGAATGAAGGTTTCGAGAAAGCACACACATTTATATAATAAAATTGCAAAATGTTATTATTATTTGGAAGATTTTTCGACAAGCGAATCATATTACATTAAAGCAATTGATTATAATCCCGACTTAATCGAGGCGTACACAGGATATACGAACCTTTTGATTTTGAAAGGAAATACGAAAGAAGCACTTAGAAAAATCAGAACTGCTTATAAAAAAGCACCTGATGCGTTTGACGTAATTGCACTTTACGCAAGAGTTTTGGTCAAGTCAGAAATGTACTACGATGCGATTGAAAAGTTGGATAAACTTTTGACAATTGACCCGAAATATTACGAAGCAGCGTTTACAAAGGCGGAAGTTTTAAATTCATTGAAAAAGCCGCAAGAAGCGATAGGCGTTTTGCAAGCATTGCCGCAAGAGTTGCATGACACAAGAGATTTCTTGTATATCAGTACAATTTCTTATGACAATATTGCACAACAAGCACCTACGCAATACAATATAAACAAAGCAATCGAATGTTGTAACCGTTTGACAGATAAATATTCTACGGAATACAAAATGGACGACTTGCTTCATCGATTGACGGAATCACTAAAGACAATTAAGGACGAATAAAAGTGGGTATTATAGTACAAAAATTCGGCGGAACATCAGTCGCCGATCCGCAAAAAATCCACAATGTTGCGAAAGCCGCACTAAGAGAACAAAAGAACGGAAACCAAGTTGTTGTAGTAGTTTCAGCAATGGGGCACACTACGGATTATTTAGTAAGTCTTGCAAAAGAAGTTACACAAAATCCTTCACCAAGAGAAATGGACATGCTCCTTTCAACAGGTGAACAAGTTTCAATCGCACTTTTGTCAATGGCAATTCAAGCAGAAGGTGGAAAATCGATTAGTATGAATGCGACACAAGTCGGCATCATCACTGAATCGGTTCACGGCATGGCAAGGATTTTGGATGTTAAAACAGAAAAAATTACAAAAAACCTTGATAAAGGTAGAATCGTTGTAATTGCAGGTTTCCAAGGAATCACTCCCGACGGAGAAATTACAACATTGGGCAGAGGCGGAAGCGATACATCCGCAGTTGCGATTGCTGCTGCATTAAATGCAGACAGATGCGACATTTACACTGACGTTGACGGTATTTACACCGCCGACCCGAGAATTGTTCCGACTGTTCAAAAATTGGAACAAATTTCTTACGAAGAAATGCTCGAATTGGCAAGAGTCGGTGCGAATGTATTACACCCTCGTTCAGTCGAAACCGCAAAACAATGCAATGTTTTGATGAGGGTAAGAAGTTCTTTCAAATTGGAAGACATGGGAACATTAATATTAGGAGTCGATGAAATGGAAATTTATAAACCAGTCGCAGGCACGGCAGCAGATACTTCGCAAGTCAGAATCGTTTTGACTCACGTTAAAGACGCCCCCGGTAATGCGGCATTACTCTTCGGTAAACTTGCCGAAAATAACATAAGCGTAGATATGATTATTCAATCTTTCGGAAGAACTTCTGGTTCAAACGATATTGCGTTCACGGTTAACAAAGAAGATAAAAATCAAACTGTAAAAATTTGCGAAAGTTTGCTCCCTGAATTGGACAAATCTGGCGAAGTTTACGTTGATGAAGATATTGCAAAAGTTTCAATCGTAGGTGCGGGCATGGTTGATAGACCAGGTATTGCAGCAGCAATGTTCCGTGCTTTGGCAGATGTCGGCATCAACATCAAGATGATTTCAACGTCTGAAATCAAAATCAGTTGCTTGATTGAAAAAGGAAACGAAAAACTTGCAATCAAAACTCTCTGCAAAGAATTCAACCTCGATTGCGAAGAAGCAGCAGTCGTAAACGGCGATTTGCCCCCGGGAGAAACAAAATAATTTTTATAAAAAATAAAAAAGGGAATGATTTCGGTCATTCCTTTTTTGTTGAAAAAATTTTATCTAAAAGACTGTTTGTAAGAATATTCTTCGACAAAACCCACTGCCTGATACATTTTGTAGGCAGGAAGGTAATTGCTGTCACAAGTTGCATTGAGTTCAGAAAGTACCCTTTTCCCGTTCAAAACAGAGTTCCAAACATCTGTCACAACAGTTTTTAAGAGGTAAACACCAAGTGCCTTACCACGAAGATTTTCTTTGACAGCAACCAACGGAACATTTGCGATAGAAGAGTTTGTGAGGTTTGCAAAGCAAATGCCGACAGGTTTTTCCTTGTATAATAAAATTTTTGTTTCTTCTTTTAAAAATTCGCCGTAAATTCCGCCAACGATTTTGAACACAATATCCTGACAGCCGCTTGTAGAGCGAAATCTCGGGTCAAATTTTGCATCGCTTGCATCTTTAAACGAACTGTGAATAATTTCCACGACAGCATTGAAATACTTGTCATTCCACGATGTCAGGCGAAATCCATTTTTGAGACGAGGAAGAGCAGATTGGCTCAACGTTGCCCCTGCATTTTGAAAATCAAACTTCATAACCGATTGATTTACAATTGTAAATCCAAATTTCGGAAGTTCATTGACGATTTCTTCCTGCTTGCCCAAAACGGCGTAGGTAACGACTTTTTGCGACAGCAATTCAGCATTTTCTTCGAGGAATTTTTGCAAAAGTAAACAACGTTTTTGCATTGAATTATCATCGCCCAAAACATGAATTATATTCAATTCGAGCGAATAAGAAATCACCGTCGTGTAGGTCAAAAATCCAGTCGGAACATCTTGTTCAAAGAGGATAATACACTTAATCAGCCCGTCGTTAACAGATTTTACAAAATCTTCATACGCCAAAGGCTCAAGTTCAAAGTTATAATCCGTTGCTGCTTTTTGGCGAAAATCGTTGTAAACACCCGCAAAAACGCCCGTGTATTTCTCGCTGAAATTATCGAATTGATAAACCGTGATATTCGCCATAATACTTTCCTATTTATATTTTAACATAAATTTGAAAGGAATAAAAAAATTGCTTGCAAAAGTAAAATTAATATAATACGATATAATAACAAAAGGAGTAAGAATATGGCGATTGCTTATTTATGTTTAGGTTCAAATATCGGCGACAGAGTCGGTTACGTTCAAATGGCAAGAAAAATGCTCGTTGAATCAGGAAAAGTTACTATCGTAAGAAGTTCTGCGTTATATGAAACAGAACCTTGGGGAAACCCTGACCAATGTTGGTTCTTGAACGCAGTTATCGAGGTTAAAACAAGTTTAGAACCTAAAGAACTTTTGAAATTGTGTCTAGACACAGAAAAACACTTAGGACGTGTGCGTTCTAACGAACGTCACTGGTCATCAAGAACTATCGACATCGACATCTTACTCTATGATGATTTGATTTATGAAGATGAAGAATTGACAATTCCTCACAAACACCTTCATGAACGTGCATTTGCACTCGTTCCTTTGCTTGAATTAGTGCCTGATTACGTTCACCCGAAACTCAAAAAATCACTTCTCGAGTTGCACGAAGCGATTGAAAATCCCGAAGATATCGTATTATTCGGAACAAGGTTTGACGAACTCTAATGAGCAGCGTCGGAATTGTCGGTGCAGGGCCGGCAGGAGTTTTTGCCGCACTATCAGTCCGTGATTTTTTTAATGCGGACGTAGTGGTTTTTGACTGGCAAGAACCACTGACCACGTTATTTCCGACTGGTGGCGGAAGATGTAACTTTTCATATTTTGAAACAGATGTAAAAACCTTTGCAGGCTACTATCCGAGAGGTTCAAAGTTTTTGCTCTCAGGATTAACCCGATTTGGAATGAACGATACCGTCGATTATTTTGAGGCAATCGGCATAAAGTCTTATGTCCAAAACGATAACAGGATTTTCCCAATTTCTGATAGTGCAAAAACGACTGCGGAAATTTTACTTCATCGAGGAAATATTTTAGGAATAAAATTCAAAAAAGAACGTGTAAATAACATCTTCAATAACGGACAAAAGTTCATTCTTTCAACGGAAAATGGCGATTATGAGTTTGATAAAATAATTCTTGCATCAGGAGGTAAGAACTTCAAACTTGCAAGAAAATTTGGACACAAAATTATTTCACCACGATTTACCCTTGCACCACTTGAAATTGCCGAAAAATGTTACTATGAACTTTCAGGATTATCTTTGAAAGATGTTTGGATTAAGGTATTTTTCGAAGGGAAAAAACTCCTCAACATCGCTGGGGATATGCTTTTTACGAGAAATTCGATTTCAGGCCCTGTCGTCTTTAAAATTTCATCAATTTGCGTATATGACGATTTTTCAAAAGATAAACCGCTCGAATTGCAAATAAATGTAGCAAAACAAAGCCTTCAATTCCTCGAAAATTACGTAGAAAATTTTAAAGCGGACAATCCAAGAACCTCGATTAGAAACTCTTTCAACGAATTTTGCCCGAAAAGTTTGTTCGATATAATTTTGATAAACAACGGTATCGACCCGACAAAGCAGATTGCACAAATGACAAAGAAGGAAAAACATATTATCTTGGAAAATCTTACCGCACTGAAAATCCACATCACAGATAAAGTTAACGGTGCAGGCATTGTAACAGCAGGCGGTGTTGACACAAACGAAATTAACCCCAAAACAATGGAATCAAAATTGGTCAAAGGATTGTATTTTGCGGGCGAAATGATAAATGTCGACGGATTTACGGGAGGATTTAACCTCCAAAATTGCTGGACAACCGCACGAATTGCTGGCATGAGTGTTCTCGAAGATGAAGAAGAATAAAAATTTTTACTAACAAAAAAAGACGGGACTTTTTAAGCCCCGTCTTTATTATGTCTTAAAAATTATCTTCTGCTGTTCAATTTTGAAAGCAATCTCAAAACTTCCATATACAACCAAACCAAAGTAACCATAAGACCGAAAGCTCCAAACCATTCATAATCTTTAGGGAAGAAGTTTCTAGCACCTTGTTCGATAAAGTCAAAATCGATAATGAGGTTAAATGCTGCAAGTAAAGTGATTGCAATAGATACACCGATTGACAACATTGAACCGTCTGTAATGCTCATCATTGGAATGTTGATGTGGAATAAACCTAAAACTAAGTTAATGAGGTAAAAAATCATAACAGCGAAAGTTGCAGTGATGATTGTGCCTTTAAATCTTTCAGTTGCCTGAATAACTCTTGTTGCGTACAAAAACAACATTGCAAAGAATGTTACGAACGTCAAAGCGACCGCTTGAATAACAATTCCGGGACACATTGACTCAAACATACAAGATAACCCCGCAAGTGCCGCACCTTCAGCGAAAGCGTACAGTGGAACTAAAACAGGCATTGCTTTTCTGACAAAGCAAATAATCATTGCCAACACAAAGCCAACAACCAATCCGACCATCGTAATGGTGTTAACTTTATCATAAAATCCAAGTGCATATTGATACCATGTTGCACCCCCTGCAACAGCCATCAAAACTGCCATTAAGCCCAATTTCGATAACGTGCCGTTAATTGTCATCGGGGTGGACATACCATCGAATGGTCTTTGTTCAAAAGCCGAATTTAAAATAGGATTGCTCATTTTTCTCTCCTTATACAAAATAAATTATATAATAATATTATCCGTGAAGAATTTAATTTTTCAAAAAAATTAATAATATTTTAACAAATGGGGCATGACAATTCTTTAAAAAGTTTCTTGTTTGAGGTACAATCAAGTCGTAAAAAATTTTTGAGGATAAAACATTGACAACCGAAGAATTGATTAAACAAAGTGCCTCAGAACAAAGAAAGGCATTGTTGAATAAAGAAATTAAGGCGACAGAACTTTTGGACGCCCTTTATAAACATATTGAAAGTGAAGATGCTCAAATCGGCGATTTCAACTCACTCACAAAAGAACAAGCATACGAAACTGCAAAAGCAGTGGACGAAAAAATTGCTAAAGGGGAAGAATTACCGAAATTGGCAGGTATTCCACTCGCATTGAAGGATAACATCAACTTGAAAGGTTCAAAAACAACCGCATCAAGTAAAATTCTCGAAAACTTTGTATCACCTTACGATGCAACAGTTTCAAAAAAACTTAAAGAAAATTTAATTCCAATTGTCGGAAAAACAAACCTTGATGAATTTGCAATGGGTTCAAGTAACGAAAACTCAGCATTCAGAAAAGTTCACAACCCTTGGGATTTGAACAAAGTTCCAGGAGGAAGTTCAGGCGGTTCAGCAGCAGCCGTTTCTTCATACCATTCAACATTGGCACTCGGCTCTGACACGGGCGGAAGTATCAGACTTCCTGCATCATTCTGCGGTATCGTAGGTATGAAGCCGACATACGGACGTGTTTCAAGATACGGTCTTATCGCATTTGGTTCTTCATTAGACCAAATCGGGCCTTTCGCAAGAAACGTCGAAGATTGTGCTATGCTTGCTCAAACAATCGCAGGCTACGATGAACACGACTCAACTTCTTTGAACTATGAAGTTCCCGATATGACATCAAATATCAATAAAGATATCAAAGGTCTCAAAATCGGCGTTATCAAAGAACTTTACGACGAAGGCTTAGCACCTGATGTCAAAAAAGCACTCGATGCCTCAATCGCTGCTTACAAAGGATTGGGAGCAGAAATCTCAATGATTTCTCTTCCTTTAATTAAATATTCAATCGGCGTTTACTACATCGTCGCAACAGCAGAAGCAAGTTCAAACCTTGCTCGTTTCGATGGCGTTAGATATGGCTACCGCACAGAAAAAGCCGACACATTGATTGAAATGTATAACAAAACGAGAGCAGAAGGCTTCGGCGAAGAAGTTAAACGTCGTATTATGCTCGGAACTTACGCATTGAGTTCAGGTTACTACGATGCTTACTACAAAAAGGCTCAACAACTTAGACGCTTAATTAAGAACGATTTTGATAAAGCATTTAAGTCAGTAGATGTTTTGATTTGCCCGACTTGCCCTGATACTGCGTTCGAAATCGGATCAAAAACCGAAGATCCGCTTGCAATGTATTTGACAGATATTGCAACAATTACGGCAAACCTGGCAGGTATTCCGGCAATGAGTTTACCAGTCGGTACAGATGCATCTGGTATGCCAATCGGACTTCAAATCCTCGCTCCGGTTTTGGAAGAAGCAAAAATGTTCAACTTTGCATACAAACTGGAACAAGAAGTAAAATTTAACGAAAATCATAAAAATCAATTTGTGTAGATTTATTAAAAATATGGTTAAGTAATGTAACAATTTAGGGTAAAAACTCAAGTTTTTGCCCTAAATTACGTTTATATACATGAGTAAAATAGTACACAAATCATGTGTAAGTATAAGGAGCGTACTTATTATGACATCGATAAGATCAGGTGAAACGGGCGTTTTAGGTCAAGAATGGCAAATTCAAAATGGAAGAAGAAATGCTTTAGCAAAACTGTATGGAACGAGCGGTACATTAGACTTAGAAAGTTCAATGTCGCTAACTGGTGTAGATAAGTACTCATCACTTGATTCTATTGAATATAGTATCGTTGGTAACAGAACTTATGAAGGTACGTTGCTAGATTGGCAAGCATCTGCTTGGTCTGATGGCAAAGTCGATGATAGACTTTTCCAAGGCAGCAACTATGACTTATATACGAACGTAGACCTTGAAAAAGGTACATATAAAATCATGGACGAACGTGCCATGACAGAAGATTTAGGTATGGATTGGTCAGGTGGTAAGCCATACGACGTTTTGGAAATTAAAAACAACAACGTTAATTTCTATGACTTTGTATTCTGCGGCGAAAAAGACGGCGACCAAGAAAACTTGGCATTCCAACTCAACGAATTGACGAATGCTCGTTGGGGTGTAAACAATTATGTAATCAGAGAAGTTGATACTGATTTGTTGAAATCAGCAGTCAATGGTGCTGGAAATAATGCTCAATCACAGTTGGCATACAGCACATTCCAAATTATGAAAGATTCATTACCTGGTTGGGCTACTGATGAAATCAAAGAAGCATTGGAAGGATTGAAGCCAGATTCAGATGAATACTACGAAAAATTCATTGAACTTGCTATCAAGACAATGGATAATGAAGGTTATACACAAGGCAACACGATTGACTCACCAACTCCTGATGATCAGGCTAATACTCAACTCAAAAAGCACGCTTCGAATAAAGAAGGCTTTAACGTAATCAGAGGTGAAAACGGTCAAGTCAGAGTTACACTCAACAACGTAAAAGACTTTGATATCACTGGTGCGGGTGTTGTTAACGGTTCAGGTACATTCTCTGTTGGAGAAACATCTGATGCTAAGACTGTTGTTCAAATTGGTCAAACAAGACAAGGCAAGGATTTGGACTTCAACGTTAACAGCGACCTTGACAACCTTGAATTTTACGGCAAAAACGTCAATGCGAGATTCGACAGTGCATACAGAAAAAGTTACAACGTTCAATGGAATGCTTCGAACAGTAAATTGGATTCAAGAAAAGGCGACGGCTCGCTTTACATCAATACGTCAGAAGATGCATCAGACAACACATTCAGATTGGGTGATGCTGGTCAAAAAATCGAAGGCGGATATGATAACGTCGTTGTTGATAACGGTAAAAACAACGTTTACAAAGGTGATTCAAATACTACAAACATGTTTATCACTTCAGAAACAAGTGATGGTGCATTAATTTACGGTGGTGACGGCAAGAACACAGCCCTCATCGGTGGTAAAAATGGTATGTATATCGGTGGTTCAGGCAACGATACAATCACTACAAGCGAAGGTTCTAAGAACAACTTGTTATTCGGTATGGACGGTGATGACACGATTAACGAATACGGTCAACACAATACATTCCTCGGTGGCAAGGGCAATGATAAATATAACAGTTTCGGTAAAGACAACCTTGCTAACCTCGGAAACGGCGAAGATTATGAATTGAACTTCAAAGCAGGTTCAAACAACACAATCTTTACTGGCGAAGAGCTCAACGGTTACAAATACGAAGAATACCTCAACAAATACCTTGCTGAAAACGGCATGACTATGCAACAACTTCTTGAAAGACTCAATATGACAGCAAATGAAGCAACTGTTGAGAAAATCGTTGCAGCCCTTACAGGTAACGTACTCTAATAAAAAATTAGAAATAACAAAAAAGCGGGATTTCAAAATCTCGCTTTTTTTTGTGAAAAAAAATAATTAAAAATCCAATCGACAAAAATTAACGAATATAAGTCAGAATATCTTTGACAGCGGTCATAATTTTTTCGGTAATTTCTTCAATATATTCAGCGGTGGTCAAGCCGTTGATTACGATATCAGCCGTTTGCATAGTGGGTCTGATGTAAATTTGTGCAGCCTGATTAACGTTTTCAAATTGCATATCAGCAGCATTGCCTGTTTTTCCACGAGTTGCTGCTCTTGAATACCAACGGTCACGAATAATGCTGAACGGAGTGAATACATAAATTTTGATGTCATCAACGTCTGCAACGCCGTCATTCAAGACGAAAAGACCTTCGTTCAAAATAATCAAGGCAGGATTTTTTTCAACCATATCGAGTTTGCTTTCGCAAGTTACAAAATTATATTCAGGTGATTTAATCGGCATACCTTTTTTCAAACTTTCAAGATGCGACTTCATAAGTTGCAAATCCAAAGCATCAGGAGTATCGAAGGAAAATCCCGTCATGAAAAGGTTTTCATAACTTCCTGCTCGTTTGAGTTCCTCAGAAGCATCTTTGTAATAGTCATCGCAAGAAATTGTCGTGAATAAATCACGTCTTTCGTCCTTAATAAGTGCTTTTGCAGCATTTTGAACGAGAGTAGTTTTACCAGATGCAGATTCACCAGCAATACCGATAAGATATGATTTTTTCGGGTTTTTAACGATACCCGTCACCAATTTCAACAAGAATTGTTCGTTAATTGACAAGAAAAGAGGTTGTTTTTGTTGTTGATCCTCTCTTAAAATTTTGTTCAAAGACTCAACTATTTTAAATATTAAACCTGTTTTATCATTTGCCAAATCCTGCATTGGAATATCCTTTTTCAAATTCTTTCCTGACTAATCAATTCATAATAAAATCATATATTAAAATAGAAAAAATTTCATCATGAAAGTCGAAAATCGACAAAAAAATTTATATATTAAACATACTTTTCCGAAAATTCTTTGATATAAGCCGAAAAATCAGAAACTCTATGTTCATATTTTGCAACAAGTGCCTCAATTTTTTCAAGGTGATTCCGATAATTATTGACCGAATTCATAAAACCAAACAAATTTTCGCTCAAATCTTCAGACAGATTTGCCAAAACATTTTTCGTTTCAAAAATCAAATCAGGGTCAGCATTTTTGCTGAATTCATCTTTTTGAAGAGCAATTTTTATCAAAAGATTTTTGATTTCTTTAACGTTATTTTTTTGAACTTGCAATTTTAATTTTTTCAACCCGTCATACACTTTTTCATAAAAAGGCAAAAGCAGACGTTTTTTATCGACTAAAGTTTTCGTAAAATACTTGATTGTCGTATCATAACCGATTTGAGCAAGTTTGTCCTTTTCATCGTTGCTCATTTGAAAATCAAAAAGAAAAACATCTTTTGTATCAATCAAAATATAGTCAAACTTATCCTTCTCACCGAAAATATTTTCAAGATTTTCCGAACAAAAATACGACATTGACCCATAAACCGTATTCATATAATCCAAAACGGATTTCAAATTCATACAGTTTCCTTCAAGTCTAAACTCGAGAATTCGACAATCTTCATCTTTTATGTCATCTATGCCTTTCCATAAAGGCAAACTCTTTGCTAAATCGCCATCAACTAAAATCCTATCGTCGATTTCAGCAGGCTTCATCAACCCTGGAAAACTTGAGGAAATTCTAACAGCCTTCGCAAGTTCAAAATCAGGCGTAGAATATTTTGAAAAAACAAACCTCTTATTCGTTTTAATATCCGTAGCGAGAACAAAAATATCTTTTTCGATATCAGAAAATTTTACAGGCTTACTCTCACCTTTTTTATACTCATCTTTATAAAAAGCACTCTCGATTTTTTCTCTGAGCCAATTTTCAAAAATCTCGCCCTTACTCAAAGAAAATTCTCCAAGTGAAAAATTGATATCTTTAAACATAAAAGCGTTGAATTCGTGCAAAATTTTGCCCAAATCAGAAGATTTGTATCCAACAGAACAAAGTGCCGCAAAGATTGCCCCCACTGACGAACCAACATAAGTCGGGATTTCAATTTCGAGTTCTTCAAGAGCCTTAACAGCCCCAGGGTAAACAACTCCACGGATTGCACCGCCGCCAAATATACAAATATATCTTTTTGAATCCATAAACCTATTTTTTCAAAAAAATATCCCGTCTGTCAATAGACACACGGGATAAATTTTTATCAAAAGCAAAAATTACATAACTTTTGCTTTGTCTTCTTCGGTAACACCTTTAAGAGTAAGGTTTACTCTGCCTTTGTCATCGATTTTGATAATCTTAACGATTACTTCATCGCCGATGTTGAGGTGACCTTCGATTTTTTCGATACGTTCTTTGCAAACTTGTGAAATGTGAATCATACCGTCTTTTCCTGGTGCAAGTTCAACAAATGCACCAATCGGGATAATTCTTACAACTTTGCCTTTGATTACCATACCTTCTTCCGGACGGAAAGTTGCTTGTTTAATCATCTTAATTGCGATGTCAGCACCTTCTTTGTCGTTAGATGTGATAGTAACTCTACCGTCATCTTGAATATCGATTTCAGCACCAGATGCATCAATGATACTTCTGATATTTTTACCACCAGGTCCGATAACTGTTCCGATATCTTCTGTCGGAATAGTCATCGTGAAGATACGAGGTGCATAAGGTGACATATCTTTTGCAGGTTCAGTGATAACTTTTCTCATTTCACCCATAATGTGCAATCTGCCACGTTTTGCTTGTTCCAAAGCACGTCTCAATGTTGCGTTTGAAATACCCTTAATCTTCATATCCATTTGAAGTGCGGTAATACCATCATCATTACCTGTTACCTTGAAATCCATATCGCCGAGGAAGTCTTCAATACCTTGAATATCTGTCAAGACGACATCGTTGTCTCCTTCTTTGATAAGACCCATTGCAACGCCACCAATCATACATTTAACAGGAACGCCTGCGTTCATCAATGCCATTGAAGTACCGCAAGTTGAACCCATTGATGTTGAACCGTTTGATTCCAAAACATCTGATGTAACTCTGATTGTATAGCCAAATTCATCTTCCGAAGGAAGTGCAGGAATGTTTGCACGTTCTGCGAGATTTCCGTGACCTACTTCACGACGTCCTGGACCTCTGAGCGGTTTAACTTCGCCAACTGAGAATCCTGGGAAGATGTATTTGTGCATAAATCTTTTTGTTGTTTGCGGGTCAACACCGTCAAGTTCTTGAGCCATTCCAGGGCCTGCAAGTGTAACTGCTGACAAGATTTGAGTTTGTCCTCTTGTAAATACGGCTGAACCGTGTGCTCTCGGAAGAACACCAACTTCACACCAAATAGGACGAACATCTTCAACGTGTCTACCATCTGCTCTGACACCTTCGTTTACAATCATTGCTCTCATAATTCTCTTTTCGAGGTATTTGAATTCTTCTGCAACAAAGTCGATGCCTGTTTCTGTCATCATTTTCTTAATGGGGTGTTCATCGTCAAGGTTGTCGAAGTATTCACGAGCCTTAGTTTTTGTTTCTTCAAGTTTTTGTTTTCTGTATTCTCTGTCGAAGTTGTGATATGCATCATAAACCGCATCGTAGCACATTTCTTCGAGAACTTTTTTGATTTCTGATGTATCGTTCGGGTTAACAAATTCAGGTCTTTCAACACCACAATCTGCTGCGAATGCCATTTGAGCATCGCATTGAACAGCGATTTCTTTTTGAGCAAATTCAACTGCTGACATAATATCGTCTTCTGAAACGAATTCGCAACCTGCTTCAACCATGATGATTGAATCTTTAGTACCTGCGATAACAATATTCATATCTGATTTTTCACATTCAGAGTATGTCGGGTTTGCAATCATTTGACCGTCAATTCTTCCGACTCTAACAGCACCGACAGGGCCTTCAAAAGGAACACCTGCGAGCATTAATGCTGAAGATGCACCCAAGATTGCCAAAACGTCAGGTTGATTTTCTTGGTCTGAAGAGAATAATTGTGCAACGATTTGAATATCGTTTCTGTAACCTTTAGGGAACAAAGGTCTGATAGGTCTATCGATTAATCTTGATGCTAAGATAGCCTTATCTGACGCTTTACCTTCACTTCTGTTGTAACCGCCCGGGATTTTACCGATAGCGGACATTCTTTCTTCATAATCGATTAAGAGTGGGAAAAAATCGATTCCGACTCTTGGTTCAGGGCTAACTGCCGCATGAACAAATAACATTGTGTCGCCACATCTTACCGTAACCGATGAAGCAGCAGATTTTGCATACTTACCTGTTTCGATTACGACCGTTTTGCCTCCTATTGCAAATTCGGTTTTTTTGACTTCATTAATCATGGTCGTTTTCTTTCTTTCTTTTTCTACATGTCCATAACTGTATATTTTTATTATATCTGAAACAAAAATAAAAAGTATTATTTTAATAAGAATTATGTTTTTCTGTTATTTCGTGCGGTTTTATTGTAAAATCAGAGATATGATAGGTCATGTTGTAAAAATTATTTCGGATTTTTATTATGCGGATACGGAAATCGGCTTAATAGAATGTAAGTTGCGAGAAATTTTGAAAAAGAAATTCGAATCGGTTATTGTAGGCGATTTCGTTGAATTAGATGCACTAACGCCAGATAGCACTCAGGCATTTATTTCAAAAGTTTTTCCAAGAAAAAATTTCATCTCAAGACCGAAAGTCGCAAACATTTCTAAGGCAATCATCGTTTCTGCCCTGAAAAATCCCGACTTCGATTTTGAACAACTGAACCGCTATATCGCTCTTTGCGAATATCACAAAATCACACCTGTTCTTTGTTTTAATAAATGTGACTTAAACAAAGACGAAGCGTTGATTGAGGAAATAAAAAACATCTACAAACCATTGGGATACAAACTATTTTTCACCTCTGCAACTTTGCACATCGGAACAGAACCGCTGAGCGAGTTTATGAAAGACAATGTTTGTATTCTCTGTGGTGCATCAGGGGTTGGAAAGACAACAATCATCAACTATTTGACAGAAGGTATTCACAATCTTGCAACAAAAAATGTGAGCGAAAAAACGAAACGTGGAGTTCACACGACGAGACACTGTCAGATTTATAAAATTGATAAAAATTCTTCAATCGTCGACACTCCGGGGTTTTCGAACGTTAAGTTCAATTTTTTACTTCCAACTGATGTAAAAAAACTTTTCAAAGAAATCGATGAACTCAGCGAATGTAAATATAAAGATTGTATTCACGTTCACGAAACAGGCTGCAATGTCCTTGAAAATATGGACAAAGTTGCAAAATCGAGATATGAAAGTTACAAAAAATTTGTAGAAGAAGCAAAAGAATTTAAGCAAAAAATAAAAGACCAAGGCACAAAAGTGGAAAGCACCTCGAAATTCAATAAGGGCGTGACTATGGCGAAACTTTCAGAAAACAAACGTACCGCATCAAGAAGATTGGTCAAACAAAACACAGGAAATGAGGCAAACGCTGATGAATAAACAAGAATATAAAGAAGAATATAACGTTTTAAAAAAAATTGTCGAGGAAAAATTGGACGAATACGTCCCTGTGGTTTACCCCGAAGAAATTTATAAATCGATGAAATATTCTCTTAATGCAGGCGGCAAAAGGCTTCGCCCTGTAATGGTACTCGAAACTTGCAGAATGGTTTCAGGTAGTTATCAAAACGCAATCCCGACTGCCTGTGCAATCGAAATGCTTCATACTCAAAGTTTGATTCACGACGATTTGCCATGTATGGACAACGACGATTATAGACGTGGCAAACTCACTAACCACAAGGCTTTTTCTGAAAGTACGGCAGTTCTTGCAGGAGATGCTCTTTTGAGTTTCGCCCCGAAATTAATCATCGACAAAACCCCGAAATCCGTCTCAGCTGAGCAAATTATTCAAGTTATCAGGGAATTTTGCATCGGAGCAGGCGTTGACGGAATTATTTCCGGTCAAATTGTCGATATCGATTCAGAAAACAAAGAAATTTCGCACGAAACGCTAGATTATATTCACGAATATAAAACTGCGAAATTGTTCGTACTTGCCGTAAAAGCAGGTGCAATCATTGGCGGTGCAAGAGAAAAACAAATTAATGTATTAGAAGAATTTGCAACGACTTACGGGCATGCCTTCCAAATTTATGACGATATTTTAGACGAAATCGCAACTTTGGAAGAATTGGGCAAAACCCCAGGAAAGGACGCAAATGCTCATAAGGCAACCTATACGTCACATTTCGGACTTGAAAAAGCAAAGGAAAAAGTTCACTTCCTTTGTGACAAATGTTGTGCTATACTTAGTAACAACGGTTTAAAATCGCAAATTTTAGAGGGCATTTTATCCGATATTGTTGAAAGGGTTTGTTAATGTTTTTAAATACCAGCGTTGAAGTTTTGTTTACGGCTATTGAAGCTGCGGTTATTGCACAGGTGCTGAAATTTTTGGGCTACTTGATTACCCATCAAACGATAAACTTCAAAATCCTCACAACGACAGGTGGAATGCCGAGTTCTCACTCAGCAGGCGTTGTTTCACTCGCAACAGTAGTTGGATTGGCTTGCGGTTTCTTATCGATTGAATTTGCTATTGCGACCGGCTTTGCGATGGTTGTAATGTACGATGCGGCAGGCTTGAGACGAGCAGCAGGCAAAACGGCTGCTTGCTTAAACAAAATGATGGAAGAATTTTACGAAGGCAAACCGCTCGACCCACAAAGAAAGTTGAAGGAACTTTTGGGACACACCCCGTTCGAAGTCTTTGTCGGTGCACTTTTGGGTATTGCAATTGCACTTTTAAACCACTATATTCTTTTCTAAAATGATTACATCAGATTTTAAAATATTTAATCAATTTGACGATTGCATAATCGTCGCAAAACCTACTGAGGAGATAATCTTCCTCAATTATTCTGCTGAAAAATTTTTCGGTCATATTAAAAACTTCTATAAAATTAAAAACTATTTTTCGATAGAACCCTACGGCTATATTCCAGCAGACAGCCGTAATCAGACGATTATCGACCTAATTTTTGAGTCAAAACAAAACTTTCACACGATTTGCACATACCAAGTCACGAGCGATGATTATTACACATTCCAACTTTCATCGGTAAAATCAGGCGACTACGTCATAATAAGATTTACTGACATATCGCAAAAACTCAATTACCGTGCAGTAAGCGAGGAACTTGATGCACTTAAAATAAAGTATAAAAAACTTGAAGAAAATTCAAATAAAACAGAAAAAATGCGTGAACAAGCACAACAACACGCACTTCAAAACGCACTAATAAACAGTGTTTTCGCCAAAATCAGAAAATCAGAAAATATCGAAGCACTTTTGCAATCAGTTTTGGGCGAAATTCACGAACTTTTAGGGGCATACAAGACTTATTTTGTTCAATCCGGCACAAAATATTGCACAATAAAATTGGTCAATTCAGAGGAAGATGCGGCTGATATCAACAAAAAAATCCTTTTTGACGACCAGATTATGAAGAGTTTGAACGAATTCAAAATTTTCACCTCAGCCTGCATAACAGAAAGTTTAGACAGTGACTTTTTGCTCCGAAAAGGCACACACAGAGTCGTTATTCCGATTTCTGACGGAAAGAAAACAATCGGTGCAATCATCGCATTGACGGTAAAATCTTCTGTCGTCAAGGCGAATTTCGAACTTATGCAAATGGTCTCAGAACAGTTGACAGGTGCAGTAATCAGAACACTTTTGACCGAAAATATAAAAGAACAAAATAAAAAATTGAAAAAAACCCTCAAAGAACTTGAAGAAACGCAGTTGCAACTCATCAACTCCGAAAAACTTGCCTCGTTAGGTCAACTCGTCGCTGGCGTTGCACACGAAATCAATACGCCACTCGGTTCGATTAATTCAAACAACGAGATGATAAAAAGAATTATCGAGAAGAACATTGTTGCCCAAAATACAGACATCATAAAGGATTTGAACGAAATTGACAGTGAGGCGATTAAAAGAATTACAAACATCGTAAAATCGCTCAAAAAGTTTGTACGTCTTGACGAAGCGGAACAACAACCCGCAGACATAAACAAAGAACTCGACTTGACACTCCAACTCATAAATCACGAGGTCAAAAACAAAGTTACCGTAATCAAGAATTATTCTGAAGTTCCAATGGTAAATTGCTATGTAAACATGCTCAATCAGGTATTTATGAACATTTTGGTCAATGCTTGCCATAGCATAAAAGAAAAGGGCGAAATCGTTATCACAACAGGCGTTGAGGACAATATGCTCAAGGTTTCTATTAAAGATAACGGCTGCGGAATTTCTGAAAAAAATAAAAACAAAATTTTCAACGTCGGGTTTACGACAAAAGGAATCGGTGCAGGAACTGGCTTGGGACTTGCAATTTCGCAAAAAATCATCGCAAAGCACAAAGGAACAATCACTTTTACATCGCAAGAAGGAGTCGGCACTGAATTTGTGGTAAAAATACCCTGTTCTTAAGTTTGTGATATAATTTTTTCGTGAGGTAAATTATGGCGATTAAAACACAAAAAGGCACAAAAGACGTACTTCCCGAAGAGAATGCACAATGGAAAAAAATTCTCGATAGTGCGTATAAAATTTTTAGACAGGCAAATTTCAAGAGAATTTCTACCCCGATTTTTGAGGCAACGGAACTCTTTCAACGAGGTGTCGGTGACAGTACAGACATTGTAAACAAAGAAATGTATTCGTTCGACAAGAATGGTCACTCTTTGACTCTTCGCCCCGAAAATACGGCGGGTGTAGTTCGTGCTTTTTTGGAACACACAATGCAACGTGACATTCAACCAGTTAAATTATGGTATTTCGGTCCGATGTTCAGATACGAACGTCCGCAAGCAGGTCGCCAACGTCAATTCCACCAAATCGGCGTGGAAATGTTCGGCTCGGAAGATGCTTCAGCTGATGCGGATTGCATTTATACAGCAGTAAAATTTTTCAAATCAGTAGGACTTCAAAACCTCTCCGTTGAAATTAACTCTCTCGGCTGTAACGATTGCCGTGACAAGTTTAGAGCGAAATTAAAAGCCTTAATTGAACCGCACATCGACTCGCTTTGCGAAGACTGCAAAAAACGTTTCGAGACAAACCCGCTCAGAATTTTGGACTGCAAAAATCCTGATTGCAAAGAAATTTTCGAAAAGAACAAAATCCTTGAAAACCTTTCAAAATTAGACCTTTGTGATGAATGTTCCGACCACTATGAAAAATTAAAATCATATCTTGATATGTTGAACGTAAAATATGTCGAAAATCCTTTTCTCGTAAGAGGTTTAGACTATTACACAAGAACAGTTTTTGAGGTTAAATCTGAAAATTTAGGTTCTCAAAATGCCGTTTGTGGCGGAGGAAGATATGACAATCTCGTTGAAACACTTGGCGGACCTCACGTTCCAGCAGTTGGTTGGGCAGTCGGAATGGAAAGATTGTACTCATTAACAGAAAAAGTTGAAGAACCGAAATTGGATTATTTCGTCGTTTCTGACAACATCAAAGAGGCCTTGAAATTGGCTAATGAGTTGCGTTCAAAGGACAAAACGGCTGAACTAGACTATTCAAGCAGAAAATTTGCAAAACAAATTGAAAAAGCAGGCAAACTTGCGAATTTCGCAGTCATTGTGGGCGAAAACGAACTTGAACAAGGCACTTTAACCGTCAAGAATTTGAACACATTCGAACAACAATCTGTCAACAGAGAAGAATTTTTGAAATCATTATAACTCTCTGACGACAAGGAATACAGCCTAATTATTTATAGCAAAATAAACGTCCTTGAGACGTTTTTTGCTTACATGTGTGTAAAGTTGGGTCGTCGAAACGTCCGAGTGCCCCAAAAGTTCTTGCACAACACGCAAATCTGCACCGTTTTCGAGCAAATGCGTCGCAAACGAGTGTCTAATCGTATGAGGCGAAGCCTTTTTGCCAATTTTTTCAGCAATTTTTTTGATAAACGTGTAAACGTCCTGACGAGTTACGTTTCGACCATTTAAATTAATAAAAAGATTTTTTGTCTTTAACAAAAACTTTTTGCAGATAAAATCCCTTGTTTTGAGATACTTTGCGATGAATTTCAAAGCCTGCTTGCCAACAGGAATAAGCCTTTCCTTCGAACCTTTTCCGACACAGCGGACAAAACCAGCCTTACTGTCGAGGTTGTTTGTTTTGAGGTTGCAAAGTTCCGAAACTCGCAAACCGCAAGCATAAAGAAGTTCAAAAATTGCCCGTTCCAAGTCAGTCATTTTTAAATCCAAAATTCTTTCAATGTCATCTGTCGTAAGGACTTTCGGCAATCTTTCAGCAAGTTTCGGATGTTCAAGCGTCAAAGTCGGGTCAGAAGTAATCTTCCCATTAATAGCAAGCCAACCAAACCAACCACGAAGTGCCGCAATCTTCCTAACCACGCTCGTTGGCTTGAGTTTTCGCTCACGTAATTTTTTTATATACAAATTCAAATGAATTCTCGTGACCTTGTTCACATCATCAATATCAAAATCGTTCAAAAAGTTGCAAAAATCAAACAAATCACGGCGGTACGCCTCGATTGTATTCTCGGCGAGCCCCCTCTCCGCTTGATTATATTCGCAAAATTCTGATACGAAATGTATTAACATAACTCAAATATAGCACGTCATAAAACAAGCACCATCATATATCCCGCCGATTTTTACGCACAAAAAAAGAGCGACGATGAAGCCGCTCTTTTTGACTAAAAATAAATTTATTTTTTTGCACCGTCAAGCATTTGTTTGATACCGTCAACTGATGAAAGCACGCCAGTTGCTTCATATGGCATATAGATAACCTTATTATTTTGACCGGAAACCATCTCTTTCAAGGTTTCGAGATACTTCATAGCGATAAGGTATTTGTCAGGTTGACCACTGTTTGCGATAGCCTCGATTGTGAGTTGGATTGCTTTCTTTTCTGCTTCAGCCTGCAAAATTCTTGCATCAGCAAGACCTTGTGCCTTCAAAATTGCAGCCTGCTTTTCACCTTCTGCCTTATTAATTGCAGCCTCTTTCATACCTTCTGCTTCAAGAATTGCAGATTTTTTCAAACCTTCTGCCTCAAGAATTGCCGCACGTCTATCACGTTCTGCCTTCATTTGCTTTTCCATTGATGCTTGAATATCAGCAGGCGGAATAACGTCTTGAAGTTCGACACGGTTGACTTTTACGCCCCATTTATTTGATGCTTCATCAAGGATATTGCGGAGTTTATGGTTGATAGTGTCTCTTGAAACCAAAACTTCGTCCAAATCGAGTTCACCAATGATGTTTCTGAGGGTCGTTTGAGTAAGTTTTTCGATTGCTTCAGGAAGGTTTTGGATTTCATAAACTGCACTTTTCGGATTAACGATTTGGAAGTAAATCAAAGCGTTGATGCCGATTGAAACGTTATCCTTCGTGATTACATTTTGACGGGGGAAATCAAAAACTGATTCTCTCAAATCAATTCTATCCTTCAAAGAATAATACGAATAAGTTCTTCCGTCAGGAAGGGTTTGATTTTGTTTCCAAGCAATTGAACGAGGATTGTCAATAAGAGGGATAATGAATTGGAAACCTGATTCCAAAATTCTGTCGAATTTACCCAATCTCTCGATAATCATAACTTCTGCTTGTTGAACGATTTTGATTGATTTCATACAAAAAACGAGAGCGAAAACAATCAAAATAAAAGTAAAAATTAATGCACCCATTAAAATTCTCCTATATTTTTTCTACCTTAAAAATAATACTGTCATTTGATAAAATTTTGACTTCCGCACCTGTTGGAATATTTTCCCCCTCTGTAACCGCCTGCCATTCTTCGCCATAAATAGCAACACGTCCGTCGGTCTTAGAAACTTCCTTCACGACCTTTGCAACCTTGCCGATATACTTATCGTCAAGTCCAGTTGACTGTTTCTTTTCGTTAATTTGCTTCAACAAAATCGGTCTAACAAACCAAATAGCCACAATAGAAACGATTAAGAACACAAAAGTTACCACAAGGTACGAAAATCCAAGATATGCAAAAATTGCCGAAATCGCTGCTGCAACAGCAAGATTAATAAAAAATAACGTTGGAGTAAACATCTCAAGTATAAGAAACACAATCGATGCAACCAACAACAACAACCACATATCCATAAAAATTCTCCTTTTCGACAATTATATCAAATTATTATTCACCTTTCAATAACTCTGTCAAACAGTTTAAAAAAAATTAAATTCGTGCTACCCTCAAAATATGAAAGGTAAATTGTTATTAGCAATAATCGCAGTATCACTTGTGACGGTATCCTGCTTCTCGATTGACAAACCGCCAGTGCAAACCAACGAGCGAGAAGAAACAATCGACTTGCACGATTTATCTTATGATGAGCCAAAAATTATCACAATCAACGGAGAGGATTACCTTCAATCCCAACTTCCAATCGGAAAATTTGGCGGCGAACTCGTCACCTCAACTATTGGAGAAGGTCCGAAAACATTCAACATTTGGACTGCAAAAGACAATACCTCAACAGAAATTGGCTCGCTACTTTTCGACTCACTCCTCTCAACAGATGTGAACACGGGCGAAGTTATCCCGAATATGGCAAAATCAATCGAAATTTCACCCGACCAAAAATCTTACACAATCAAGTTAAGAAAAGGTTTGAAATGGTCTGACGGTAAGGAAATTACCGCTGATGATGTCATTTTCACTTGGAAAGATATCGTCTTTGCAGGATTCGGCAACACAAGTGTGCGTGACTCTGTAACAATCGACGGTCAACTTCCCGAGGTCGAAAAAATTGACAAATACACTGTAAAATTCACAACTCCAAAGCCTTTTGCACCATTTTTGAGATTTTTATCGGAGAATATTGCTCCTGAACATATCCTTAAACCAGTTGTTGCAAAAGGAAAACGAGCATTTGATGCGTTTTGGGGAACGAATGCGAACCCAGCCGATTTCGTAACTTCTGGTCCATTTAAACTTCAAGAATACGTTCCTGCTCAACGTGTTGTGTTAAAGCGAAACGACAACTACCATTTCGTCAACAGAGAAGGGAAAAAACTTCCCTACCTTGACAAATACATCATTCAAATTGTAGGTGATTTGAACAACGAACTTTTGAAATTCGAATCGGGTGAACTCGACCTCATCAGCGTTCGAGGCTCTGATGCGGCAAGATTTAAAATGAACGAAAACAAAGGTGGTTACACGCTTTACAACCTCGGAGCAAGCACTGGAACAATGTTTTTCACTTTGAATTTAAATAACCGTAAAAACGAAAAAGGTCAATATTACGTTAACCCGACCAAAGAAAAATGGTTTAGAGACAAAAACTTCAGGCAAGCAATCGATTATGCAATCGACAGAGACTCTGAAGTTGCAAACATCTTAAACGGTGTCGGTCAGCCACTTTTCACCCCTGAAGCACTTGGCTCGATTTTCTTGAACGAAACTGTCGCAAAAGGTCATACCCGTGACTTAGCAAAAGCAGAAGAATTGCTCAAAAAATCAGGATTTTACAAAGACAAAGATGGAATTCTTCACGACAAAGACGGAAATATCGTCTCGTTTGACTTGCTCACGAATGCTGGCAACACCGAGCGTGAAGCGGTCGGGGTTATGATAAAATCTGACCTTGCAGATTTAGGAATGAAAATCAATTTCAAACCGATAGAATTTAACTCATTAATCGGAAAAATCTCAGGAACTTTCGACTGGGATTCAATGATTATGGGTTTTACAGGAAGCACTCTCGAACCGCACGGTGGCAAAAATGTTTGGTATTCAAATGGACCTTTACACATTTTTAACCAAAGAAACGAAGATGAGTTCGGGAAAGATTTATTCGATTTTGAACGGAAAATCGACGAAATTTTTGACAGAGGTGCATCAGAACTCGAATTTGAAAAACGTAAAATTTATTATGACAAATATCAAGAAATCCTTGCGGACGAGTGCCCGATGGTTTACTTATATTCGCCATTACGACTGATTGCGATAAGAAATCGTGTCGGCAATGTTTACCCAACGATTTTGGGAGGCATGGTTCACAACACCGCTGAATTATACATAAAATAGATTGTTAAAATTTATTATTTTTTCTTCATTCATTAATTTTTGACGTAAAATATCATTATGTTATTAATTAAAGGAAAAAAAATGAAAAAATTTTTAGCACTTATGTTAGTTATGTCTTTTGTAGTCACAAATTCTCAAGCGTTAGCAATAACTCCAACAACAACAGAAGAAGTTAAAGCCCCCGTTTGGGAAGAATATGTTCCTGAAAAATACCAAAATCCAAGAAGTTTTCCGAACAAGGGAAAAAATATTGCAGAACTCGCTGTCGGTATTGTTTTGACAGATTTGTTGATAACTGCACCTATTGGAATTCCGATGATTTGCCATTCCACAACGAAAATGAAAAATCAAGGGTGGTTTGTGAAAAGACAAAAATTTGAAGCAGGCTTAGAACACGCAACGACGATTTCTGACCCAGCCGAAAAGCAAGCATATTACGTCAAATTGAAAAAAGAATGTGGCTTAACGGAAGAAAGACATCAAAAGCAATTAAAGAAAATGCAAAAGAAAGCAAAAAAATCAGCAAAATAACAAATTTTCAAAAAAAGCCCCCGTTTTGAACAGGGGCTTTAATTTTATAATGTTTCAATAATGTGATTCAAATCATCTTCTTGGTTTTTATCTTTCTTTTTTAATTTTTTAGTATTGTCTTTATCAATCTTCCTTTGATCAGAGATTTTACCTTCTGCAAAAGAATAAACCTTATCCGCATGTCTGTGCGTTGCTTTTTCAAGTTTCGCAAGAGAAACGTTGTAAGCGTTGATTTTTCCGATATATTCAAGCATAGCATCGTTGTAGTTTTGTCTTGCATTTTGCAACTCAATGTAATTTGATTTTCCGTTGTAATAATCTTCGCCCGTAATCTCAAGGTTTTGTTTTGCCTTCAAAACTTTATCTTTTGAATTGATAATCTGTTTTTCGGCAGTTTTTACGTTGAGATAACATTTTTTGACATTATAATAAATAAACTGCTGCATTTCTTCAAGGTCAGTTTCAGTTTGCCCAACGAGTGCATTTGCCTGCTTAACTTGATTGTATTGCTTCATACCGTTGACCTTCATTTTCAAGCCAACTTCGACGAAGTATTGGTTATTTTTGAAATCCTCGTTATAACCGAGACGAACTCTGTATTTGTTATCATTCGCATATCCTGTTTTCAAGCCTAATTCAGGATAGAATTGCCGTTTTACAACGTTAACTGATTCTTTCATCGCAGCGATTGTCGATTTTACAACCTTCAAGTCAGGGCTGTTTTTGTATGCAGTTTCCCACGCTTCTTCCATTGTAAATGGTAATTCTTGAACATTGCCAAGTTCTTTTTCTCTCACACGACCTGTAATGTTGTGCCATTGTCCCTTCGGTGTTTCAAGGAATACGGGAGAGAAAAATGCGTCATAAGAGTCAAAAACATCGATTTTTACAACCTTAAATTCAGGTTGACCAGCGATATACATTGCGTTAGAAAGGTCTGCAAGTGCCAAATCGTAAGTGTTTTTTGCAGTTACGAGTCGGATTTTCGCATCACTCAAATAAACCTGTGCGTTGATGTTGTCAATCTCAGTTTTTTGACCTCGTTTATACATTTCTTCTGTTGTTTTCATAATCCGTTCGTTGATTTCAACGTTTTGCTTTTGAACGTTAACAACTTCTTCCGCCTGAAGTACATTGAAATATTTCAACTTAACATCGTTAATCGTTTCGCAAATGCTGTCTAAATATTGATATTCAGCAGCAAGTTCGTAGAATTTTTGCATTTTAACATTCGAACTTGTTTTGCCGAAATTGTAAATTAATTGTTCAAGATAAACGCTTACAAGCGGATAGTGGAAAATGTGTCGACCTGAGTCGTAATCGAAATCGTCGTTATAATTGTATGTAAAGCCTGCTTGTGCACCGACTGTCGGGAAATAATCCGACTTCGCAACATTAACTCCCGCCTTAACTTTTTGATAATTCAACTCAGCCTTTTTAATTTTCGGGCTGTTTTTTACGGCGATTGAAATACAATCAGACAACATCAATTTTTCACCGTCAACAATTTTGCCGTCATCTGTAATGGCAAAACAAGGTAGAGCCATCAAAAATACAGCCAACACCAACAATACTTTTTGCATTCTAAACTCCATTTATACCCTAACTAATCAATGGGTGTTTTGATTATAACAAACAAAGAATTTATGTACAACGATAACATTGTAATATTATATTTCAAAATAAACAAAATATTATTACAAATTTTTAACACACACTATGAAAAATAAAACAAACCTGATATCGTAAAAGTGTGTGTCTAAAAACGGACACCGTATTAAAAGAAAGAGGAAGATAGAAATGTCTAAATTTAACCTGATGGCTTACATTATGCCACCTGAAGACAAGATGTTTTTTGCATATTTCCAAGATAGTGCAGACATTTGTCAGCAGAGTGCAAAACTTTATGAACAGATTATGGAAAATCAATTAACCAAAGAACTTGAAGAAGATGCTTTGAAATACAAGAAAAAAGGGAAATTGTCCTACAAAGCGGTTTTGAAACAGTTAAATAAAAGTTTTATTACCCCGATTGAAAGAGAAGATATTCAAACAATATCCGTTCAACTCTATAAAATAACAAAAAGAATTTCTAAAGCCTGTTTGAATTTGGAAGTGTATGGTTTAACAAACTACACGGACGAAATGAAAGAACAGGCTTTAACTTTGTTAAAGGCAACAGACAAGTTGAAAGAAATCATCAGCGATTTTAAAAAAGTTTCTGACGTCGAAAAAATAACAAAATTGAGCATTGATATGAAAGAACTTGAATCTCACGGTGACGAAGTTCACAGAAACGCAATGAGGATTTTGTTCTCAGGCAAATATGATGCCCTCGAGGTTATCAAACTCAGAGACATTTATAAAGAAATCGAAACGGCACTTGATGCTTGCTATTTCGTTTCTGACACAATTTTAAACGTAGTTTTGAAGCAAAATTAGCCATGGAGAAAAATTATGAGTATCACAATTTTACTTTTATTGGCTGTAATTATCGTGGCACTTGCATTTGAATTCATCAACGGATTTCATGACTGTGCAAACGCAATCGCTACGGTTGTTTCAACGAAAGTTCTTTCCCCCAAGCAAGCCGTACTTTTCGGTGCAACGTTGGAATTTATCGGAGCACTCACAGGTACACACGTTGCAAAAACAATTGGTGCAGGGATTGTAAACGCCGATATGATTACATTGACGGTCATTTTGTGTGCATTAACTGCAGCCGTCTTGTGGAACTTGTTGACATGGTGGCTCGGACTTCCGTCAAGTTCGTCTCACGCACTTATCGGAGGACTTTTAGGGGCAGCAATCGTCAAGGCAGGCTTCGGCGTCGTACATTTTAACTCACTTATGGATAAAGTCATAATTCCAATGTTTACATCGCCTGTTTTAGGCTTTATAGTTGGATTTTCATTAATGCTATTGATTGCGTGGGCGGTAATTCTTTTAAGAGAAACTCCAAACACTGTCAATAAACAATTCCGCAAACTTCAACTGATTTCATCAGGACTTATGGCTCTCAGCCACGGCTCAAACGATGCACAAAAAACAATGGGTATAATCACACTTGCACTTCTTGCAGGCGGTGTGCTTCAAAAAGGTCCAAACGGCGAATTCGACATTCCGATATATATCATCATTGTCTGTGCTTTCACAATGGCGGCAGGAACGATGAACGGTGGCTGGAAAATCATTAAAACGATGGGACACAAAATCATCAAATTGAAACCTATTCACGGTTTTGCGGCTGAAACGTCAGCGGCAGGGCTAATTTTGACCGCATCGCACTTTGGTATTCCACTTAGTACAACTCACGTTATCTCAACCTCGATTATGGGGGTCGGCTCGACATTCCACGCTCACGCAGTAAAATGGAGAGTTGTAGGAAACATCGTAATCGCTTGGGTTGTAACAATTCCCGCTTGTATGTTGATATCATCAGCAATTTATTATTTGTTATACAAAATTTTCTAAATTAAAATCATATGACGAAAAAAGAGGTACTCTTTCAAGTACCTCTTATTTTTTTATCATCTAACCTTGATTTTGCTAAAAATTCGCCTGAATTTTTTCTTCAAATCAACTTTTGTGTCGCCAAAAAGACTGTAAAGAACAGGCAAAACGATTAACGTCAAAAACAATGACGATATCAAACCGCCGATAATGACTGTTGCAAGCGGTTTTTGAACTTCTGCACCTGAACCTGTCGAAATTGCCATCGGCAAAAAGCCCAAAGCTGCAACCATTGCCGTCATTAAGACAGGACGCAATCTCGTTGCCGTACCGAGCCTGATTACATCGTGCATCGAGTGACCTTCGGCTTGCAATTTATTGAACGTTGAAATCAAAACCAAACCGTTCAAAATTGCGACCCCGAAAAGTGCGATAAAACCAATAATTGCAGGGACACTAATATACATACCCCTTAGCCATAATGCCGCAATTCCGCCGACCGCCGCAAATGGAACATTGAACATTACCAAGACGGCATCTCGAACAGACGAAAAAGTTCCAAGCAAAAGCAAGAAAATTATCGCAATCGAAATCGGCACAACGACGGCAAACTTGGCCATTGCACGTTCTTGATTTTCAAACTGACCGCCCCATTGAATGTAATAACTTGGCGGAAGTTTGATTTTAGCATCAATTTTCGACTGAGCATCTTTCACGAAACTGCCTATGTCTCTACCTCGAACGTTACATTGTATAATAATTCTACGTTCGCCAAATTCTCTGTTTACCGCCTCTATTCCATTATCAATTCTAACAGTTGCAACCTGACCGAGCGGCACTTTTCTTCCATCTTCTGTATCGACCAAGAGATGTTTAAGATACTCAACGTCATTGTTTCTGCACGTTTCAGAAAATTTTACACGAAGAGCAAAACGTTTTTTGCCGTCCAAAATTTCAGAAACACTTTCACCCAAAGTTGCAGTCGTGACGAGCGTTTTGATATCATCAATATCGATTCCGTACCTTGCAATCGCAAGTCTATCAGGAACAATCGAAAGTTGATTTTGACCGGAAAGTTGCTCAACTTGAATATCCACAGCACCTTTGACCGTTTGCAAAACACTTTCGATTTGCTCAGCCTTCTTCGTCAAAATATCCAAATCCTCGCCGAAAAGTTTTATCGCAATATCCGATTTGACCCCTGAAACGAGTTCGTTCACACGCATTTCAATAGGTTGAGTAAAACTGAAATTTACACCTGGGACTTTTTCTTGCAAAACTTTGTCCATTTCGATGCCGATTTTTTCTTTGTTCATACCAAACCGCCACTTCGATTTCGGTATCAAATTGACGTACATATCTGTTTCATATACGCCCATCGGGTCTGTCGCAAGGTCGGCACGTCCAATTTTCGAAACAACTTCCTTTACTTCAGGAATATTTTCTTTCAAAGTTTTTTCAACGAGCGTCGTAGTCTTGACCGCCTCAGACAATGAAATACTCGGCAAGTCCGCTATCCCAATCGAAAAACAACCTTCATCAAGGCTTGGAATAAACTCCGTTCCTTTGAAAAAAAGCGAAAATATGCTTACAACAAATAGTGTTATCGCTACTAACACGGTCTTTAAGCGGTGTTTCATAACGACTTCAAGGAAATCATTATATGGTTTTCTAACCTTCGAAACAATCACGCTTGGTTTATCTTTGTTATCATTTTTAAGGAAAATGCTGCACAACACAGGGGTCAAAAACATTGCAACCATAAGTGAACCCAAAAGTGCAAAACATACCGTAAACACCATTGGAGAGAACATTTTGTACTCCATTCCCTCGAGGGTCAAAACGGGCATATAAACAACCGTAATAATCAAAACACCAAAGAAAATTGGTTTCGCCATTTCTTTTACGGCATTTTCGATGATTTCAAGTTTTGACATTTTACCATGCTGTTCGCCGAGTCTGTGAATGATATTTTCCGCCATAACAATCGAGCCATCGACAATCATACCAAAGTCAATTGCACCCAAACTCATAATGTTTGCACTAATTCCGAGTGCTTTCATACCAATAAATGAAAACATCAACGACATCGGAATTGTAAAGGCTACAATCAGTGCGGCTCTAATGTTTCCTAGCATTAACAAAAGCACGAGTACAACGAGCATACCCCCTTCAACGAGGTTGGTTTTAACGGTTTTAATTGTTTGCTCAACAAGGTTTGTTTGGTCGTAAAACGGTTTAATTTTTACCCCTTCGGGCAAAGATTTTTTAATTTCTTCCATTTTCGACTTGACATGTTTGATGACGTTACGGCTATTTTCGCCCTTCAACATCATTACAATGCCCGTGACGACTTCACCCTTGCCATCTTTTGTTGCAGCACCTTGACGGAACATTTCGCCATACTGGACTTTTGCAATATTTCTGACGAAAATCGGAGTGCCGTCACGATAAGCAACGACAATGTTTTCGATATCATCAAGCGAATTAATCAAACCTTGACCGGAAACGATATATTGTTCTGAGAAATGTTCGATAATACCGCCACTAAAGTTTGCATTATTGTTCTTTAAAGCCTCAAAGACTTGTTTAAGGCTCAAATTGTATGCCAATAATTTTTCAGGATAAAGTACGACCTGATATTCTCTCGTTTTTCCGCCCCAAGTATTGACTTCATTGACTCCAGGGACAGTTCTGAGTTGATATTTTATATCCCAATCGTGCAAAGTTTTGAGTTCATCGGGAGTATAGCCCTTGCCCTCGATTGCATATTGGTATATTTCCCCCATACCTGTTGTAATTGGCCCCATTTCAGGAGAAACACCTTCAGGCAATTTTCCGATAGCGGATTGCAGACGTTCATTGACAAGTTGTCTTGCAAAATAAATGTCCACATTATCCTTGAAAACGACCGTCACCAAAGACAAACCAACCTTTGAAACAGAACGGATTTGAACAACATTCGGGATACCGTTCATCATCGACTCAATCGGCATCGTGACAAGTTGTTCCGACTCAGTCGGAGACATTCCAAGTGTGTCAGTCAAAATTTGAACCTGATTGTTTGTTAAATCCGGAAATGCATCAATCGGAAGACTTCTGAACGCCAAAATTCCGCAGATGAAAATTACCGCAAATAATAGACAAACAGGTATTTTATTCTTAATTAATTTTGCTAATATCTGTTCCATTTTGACCTCTAATCTTCTTCTGCAAACTCTGATTTAAGCATTTCCGATTTGAGTGTGAAACTGCCGTTGCCAACGACTTTATCGCCCAAATTCAAACCTTCGTTGATAAAATAACCATCATTATCACGTTCGCCCAAAACAACCTCTTGTTTTTTGTATTTTCCATCGCCCAAATCCAAGAATACAAAGGTTTCTTTGCCATATTTTTGAACAGCAGAAATAGGAACATAAGCCTTATTTTCCTTGTGGTTATTGATAATTTTAATATCGCCGTACATTCCGGGACGCAAAAGTGATAATGAATTATCCATAAACGCCCTTGCAATGAAGGTTTGTGTTACATCATTACTTTGAGGTTGAATGTAATCAATCGTGCCATAGAATTTTTTTCCGCTCAAACTGTCAGGGGTAAATTCTACCTTTTGTCCCTTTTCAACCTGTGCTATATCTGATGAATACAAAGTTATATCAAGCCAAAGTTTTGACATATCCGTAATTTCAAATAAGACTTGCTCCGGAGTAACAACTTCGCCTAATTTGATATTCTTCTTAGTAATTATACCCGATTTCATTGCACAAATAGGATTTTGCGTAGCAAGATTCTCCGTATCAAAATTAGGACGTACACCATAAGTTCCCATTACTGCGTTTACCTCTTGTTTTATGTGGGTTTCACGCTCATAAGCCAATGCCAAATCGTCCTTTGCCAAAAGGTAATCGCTTTGAGCCTGAATAAGGTCTTTTTGAGGGCTGATACCTTCTTTATACAATCTTTGTTCACGCTCATAGTTCGCTTTTGCAAGGTTCAAACGGGTTTTGACCTGACGGATTGCAATTCTGTTTTCGTGAATATTTTTTGTAGCCTCAGCGTTAATTCTTGTAATTTCAGGATTTTGAATATATGCCAAAACCTGCCCAGCATGGACGTAATCGCCTAATTTTACAGGAGATTTTGTAATTCTTCCCATAATCATAGAACTTACAGAATAAAATTTATCCTCATCTGTTTTAATTTCACCGTTCGTGTTAATCGTAGTCGTAACGGGCTTTTCAATAACCGACAGGGTTTCAATTTTATTTTCTTTAATAACATCTTGCGAAAGTTCAATGAAATCGCTTTGTTCCGACGATTGCTCATCATTTTTTTGACAAGCCGAAAATACTGGCACAACCGCCAATATCATCATTATTACTAATATTTTCTTATAATTCTTCATTGCTGTTTGCCCCCAATGCTCGTTCTAAATCGCTGAGCGATTTCTGATAGTTTGAAATTGCGTCAATGTAGCCGTTTCTGGACTTTTCGTACGCTTCTTGTGATGTCAACAACATCAAAATGTCACTTTTGCCCTCTTTGAAACTTTTTTCGGATTTTGACATAATATCTTTTGTTTTGGGCAAAAGTTCGGCTTCATAAATTTTTACCATATTTGAAGTCCGAACGACTGATGCATAAGCGTTTTTGACCTCTAATTCGACTTTATTTTCTTGGGACTTAAAATCTTTTTCCAACTTGACACGTTCGGCCTTCGCCTCTTTCAAAGCAGTTTGTCCGTGGTTAAAAACGGGCAAATCCATTGATAACGTTGAATAAACGCTAAAGTGAGTAACATCGCCATTATCTGTGTTTTCCATCATTATGTTAGGTCCGACTGCAAGAGTCAAATCAGGCACTGCTGTTGCTCTTGCAAGTTTTTCAATCTGAAGATTTTGTTCTAAAAGTTTCGAAATTCTCTTCAATTCAGGACGATTATCCTTCGCCTCTTTGACCAAAATTTCAACAACACTTTTATCGTCAATCTCGGACTTGCCATAATCACTCTTGATTTCAGGCTTTACAAGTTCAATATCCTCGGGCAAAACTTCCCCAAGATAAAAACTCAAATTATTAATCGCCTTATTTTTTTCGAGTTTAATTGCTTCAATGTCACTTCTCGTATTGATTTCGAGAATTTCAGCCTGCAAGACATCAAGTTTTGCAATGTCGCCTGCAATCTCTTTTTTGTTAGCAATATCCGCCATCGTTTTTGAAATTTTCAAAATTTCATATTCCGTATTAAGTTTCTCTTGTGCCGAATACAACTTAATATAGGCAGTTCTGACCTGCGAACGCAAATCGATAATTGCCGTCGCAATTTCTTGCAAAGTCACCTCTTTTTGTTGCTTTGCAATATTGACACGTTTTTTGATTTTACCGCCAAGTTGAATAGTCTGCTCAATCCCACCTTTATAGGACTTATCAGCAATTGAAGCGTCCAAAACCATTTTCGGGTTTGTCAAAAGTCCTGCCGTTTTAATTTGGGCATCGCTAATTCCGATTTTTGCACGCTCTGATTGAATTTGCGGATTATTTTCTATACTCGAGGTTATTGCCTCATCGAGTGTAATCTGTCTGCTCCACGCCGTTTGCCCACAAAACAACAACGTAAGCATTATTACTATTGTTCTTTTCATATCCTTCACCATAAAAATTTTAACTGTAAAATAGCCCGTATCAGGCAATACAGGTTAAATAGTCAATCTTACAGTTCTTAATCTATCCAAATGACCGACATCAGGTGCTCTTGCCTGCTTATCGTTATAAAAAATTTGTTCAAATTTTATATTTTGATAGTTTTTAAAACTCGGCAAAACTGCCACAGTTGCGTAATCGGAAACGTACAAAGGCACGCTGACATCAGGAACAATTTCATTGCAATTCGACGAAATGCTCTGATCTGAGCAATCTTCGGCCTTCAACGAAACTTGACCTTGTTCCGTAATTTCCACATGATGACGAGCAATACAGCATGCATCAATGCCAAACAAATTCAAACCTACATGGTCGCTCGCAACACAAACCGATGCACTTGAAAACGTCGCAAAGTTAACCAAGCAATAGATTATCATTAAAAATGTAATTATCGGTTTTGTGAAAAATTTATTCATTACTCAACGATTATACTATTTCGGAAAGATTTTTTCCAGTTCTGTAAAGTTTATTGAATTTAAACTTTTGCTATGCAAATGATTTCGAAAAATTCTGCAAGTTTGTCAAAATCCATAACCGAGTGCTGAGTAGCGTTCCAAGGGTTTTCAACGTAAAATTTCGTATCTCCCTTATCGTCCTTAAAAGGTGCAACTTTGTAAGCGTGACAACCGTAAACGCTGTATTCTTTCGCAATCGGTTTTTCTGTCAAAGTTCCATCAGACAAAGCACCAGCCGTAAAAATGTACTTATCAGCCTCATTAGAAGTCATCAAGGCCTTAATTTCCGCTCTTTGTTCAGGGTTTGAAGGTTTAAATTCCTTAACACCTTCGTTACCAAAATCACGCATTACGACGTCTAAATCACCGCCGATTGAGCCTCTATAAAAATCAGCCTGTGTCGATAATTTACGTCTGTATTCCTTATCGGCAGACTTTAAATCCTTAAACATCACGCCATTTTCATCAGTTTTTAATGTCAATTTTCCATTTGCATCAGGATTTTCAAATCTCATCAAAACTGGCTTATATTCAGAATCTTTGGATTTTTCATCAAAATCTGCAAGTCTTTGCTTATAACCCTCAATTTTTGCAGTGTTTTTGGGTTCTTCCTTTTCCATTCTTGCGATTTCAGAATTCATAAATTCATGAAATTCATTTTCAAGACGATATTGCAATTCTTCACCATAAGCATGTTCTGCCAAAATCATACCCGTTGCACCTTGCATGTGTTGCCATTTATCAATCCCTTGTCTAAGGTCTGATTTCGGTGCTGTATAAACCTTTTCGCCTGTCGGAATTTTTACATTAACCGCATCGTCGGTTTCTTCAAACATATCGTACAAGACACCACGTTTTACGGGGTTTTCAATCATTGTATTCAAAGTTGCAAGCAAATAGCAATCCCCTGGAGCACCTTGTGTACCTGAAAATCTTTCAGCAGGAGGGAAAAGTTCTGCAAACGTTTCCTTAGAAACCTTTAATTGACGGGCATTATCGTCACTATCTTTAAAATAAATATTCTTTTCGCCTTCGACTTCAAAAGTATCGCCAACTTTTACTGAATTAATACCATCTTGTTTATTACCAACCGTCGGAACGTAAGCATCGATAGGCTTTTTGCCCTCAGCATAAGCGTTATAAATTAAGTCGATATCGCCTTCCATGTTTTTAGACATTTTGCCATGCTCGCAGAAATATCTCAAAACACCACGCCAGAGTTTTCCTTCTGCCACAAGGTTTACCATCATTTCGGTATTGCTGGATTCAACATCCATTTTTTCCATAACCTTTGCGACAGTAGCAAGTTCAGTCTTAAAGCCTTGTTTTACATTCGGCAATGTCAAAAGATAATCATAAGCCGAAAGTTCTTTCGGTTGTTCGTTTTTAATTTCTTCGACCTTATCTTGTTTAACAGGTTGAATGCCGACGTAAGATTTCAACAATTCAGCAGAGGGCATAACCTTATTTTGAAGAATTGGGTTTGTTGCAACCTCTTGATTTACTGGCTTTTCAGCCAATTTTTTAACATTCGGTAAATAAACTTGATTATTTAATGATATTGGCGTTACTTGCATGATTTTTCTCCGATTACTTAAAATCTAAAAACTACATTTTTTGCTACTTTTGTTAACTAAAATTTACATAAATTTCGACCTGTTTTTCTTCTTACACCTGAATTGTGAGTGGGATTTATTTGTGCTATTATCAAAATATGGACTTTATTTTCAGAAAATTTAAAAATTCAGATTTTGATGAAATTTTTTCGATGATGAAAACTTTTTACAATTCACCTGCCGTTTTCACAAATGGAAACGATGAAATTTTCAAAGCAGACATTGAGGCTTGTCTTGACGAAAATTTTGTTTTCGCAGAAGGTTACGTTTTTTTATCTGAGGAAAAATTTTTAGGCTATGCAATGCTTTCAAAATCCTTTTCGACAGAATTTGGCAAGTCCTGCATTTGGCTCGAAGATTTATATCTCAAGCCCGAATACCGTGGTCACGGCATTATTCCGAAATTTATTTCCCATATCTCCACCGAAAACAAAAATTCGATGTTGAGATTAGAGGTAGAAGATGAAAACGCCCACGCTGTTCACGTTTACGAAAAGTTAGGTTTTTCAAGGCTTCCTTACGTTGAAATGAAAAAAGAAATTTAGACTCCTTCCTTATTTTTATAACCAAGACATTTCGCCGACAACAGTGCCGTCACAAGGCATACAATCATTGCGACAAGGTATGTTATGACATATCCGTTCAAATTTGATTTATCAGCGAAAGTAAACAAAAATTCAAAAACGACGACTCCAAAAAGCATTCCAAATCTACCCGTCATTCTATGCAAACCTGCAACCGCACCTGCATTTTCCATTGTCGCCTGAAACATCACAAAATTATTGTTCGACGTAATGAAAAACGAGAACGATGCACCGAGTAATACCAAATACGCAACTACAAACAAATTGCTAGTTTGATACATATTTAACAAGAAAAACAAAACGGTCAAAGTTGCCAAAAATGCAGCGGCCGTGCTGACTTTCGAAGCCGAAACTCTGTTCGAAATTTTGCCATAACTCAAACTAAAAATCATATAACTTGCAGAGTAAATTATAAAATACAGCCCGATTTGAAGTTCGCTAAAATGCTTGATTTCTGTGAGATAGAAAGGAATTATAAAATTATTTCCCGCAAGAAATGCTGACACCATAAACATCGCAAGGTTTGCAAAAGAAAAATACTTATTTTTGAACAAATTCAAGTCAACGAGCGGATTTTCAGCCTTAATGCAATGCCAAACAAACCAACCCGTCAAGCAAAATGAAACAATCAACAAAGCGACCATAACAGGATTGCTAAATCCCAATGAATTCAAACGATTGAGCCAAAAAGTCAGTCCCAAAATTCCAAAGAAACTTAAAACCGAACCTTTTACATCAAAAGCCCCACAGTTATTGTTTTTAACCTCATTATTTTGCTCAACAAAAACATCATTATCATGGAGCAACAAATCCACAATTAAAATTCCAACAGGAACATTAATCAAAAATATCCAATGCCAAGACGAAAAGCCCGTAATCAATCCACTCAAAGGCGAACCAAGCATAATTCCGAGTGCTGCTGCAGATGCACTCAGGGCAAAGCCTTTGCCTCGTTTTTCAATCGGCAAAAATTTCCCGATAATCGCTTGAGGAAGGGCATATAATATTGATGCACCTATACCTTGAACGCACCTTGCTGCAGTCAATTCGAGGATATTTTCCGACAATGCACACGCAAGCGAACTTACTGTAAACAACACAAAACCGCCAACAAACAATTTTTTCAGCCCTATTTTATCGGCTAATTTTCCACAAATTAGCAAAAGAGCCACCACCATTAGGTTGTAAGCCATTATGACCCACGAAACATCTGTCTTGCTAACCCCGAAATCCGTCGCTATCGCAGGCACAGAAACATTTATGATATAAGTATCGAGGTTGACCATAAACGATGCCGCAGCGGTCGAAATCACCAAAGGAAGATATTTTTTATCGAAACTCATTACACGCCAGCCATTTCGTTCATATAAACCGCTTGCTCAGGCGTAAATCCGATTTTGTCGGCATTTCGACCTTCCGCAAAATAATCAACATTATTCGACATCGATGCAAGATTAATAATCGAATCCATATTCGGAGAATTTATCCCCAATTTCTTTCCAATAGTTGAAATAGGAACTAAAGAATAGGGTACATCTTCCGTGACATATCTATGTTTCAGGCTGTTAGGCGCATATTGAATTTTAAATGCTGAAATATTTTTAATAGTGTCATAAATATTGTCATACTTGATATTGTAAAGGCTGCACATAATTTCGGTGACACTCATAACGTTTTTGAAAAAATGTGATGCGATTTTGCATCTTTCTTCATCAACAGTCTCGATAATCCTTGCAACAGCAGGTGTTATGTCATAAAACGAATTTTTATAAGAACCCATTTGCTCAATTCGGCTCATATTGCACAATGTCGTAATCGTATGCAACGTCGAACTCGGATTGCTAAAACTAGTCTGCCAAACGTTTTCCGCCTTATAAAATTGCGGATAAATTTCATTCATAACACCCAAAGCATAATCAGTATTTTTAGAGTTAACGCAAGCAAACATAACGCTTTTTTTCATATCCTTAATCAACACGCTACCCAAGCCTGTGAGTTTCGTTGTATAAATAAAAGACCCGGTTTCGCAGACATAGAAGTCATTTTGGCGACCGATAGATTTCAAATAATTATCAAAATTTACTGCCGAAAATCCGCCACAAGGGAACACGACGATTTGTCCATTTCGACCATATTTTCCGATTAACTTCTCATAAACCTCTTGAGCAAATGCAGGGGTATTAATCATTATAATATTCGCTCTATCAATGGCTTTGGGGGTATTTTCCTCAATAAAATCTGTCGGGATTACAACAGGTTTCTCATACTTTGAAAACATACCCTCAATCTTAATGTTTCCTAGTATTTTGAACATTTTCAATTTCGAATTGTGCGGAGCAACCGACGACAATACAACATCAAAACCTGAATTCTTCAAGTCAGATGCCATTGCAAATCCACCATGCCCGCTACCTAAAACTGTTATCTTAATAACTTGCCCCTTTCAATGAAATCTAAAAAACTTGCAAGGTAAACCTTACATGTTTATTATAAAACAGAATTAAGTTTTAGTTTTTAATTTTGTTAGGCATGTTTAACATAATTTTACATAAAATTCTTGCAAAGGAGAAAAAAAAGTGATACGATTGGTTTGTAAGTTAGGGAAATCAATGGTTTTGAAGAAATTGAACGAAATGAAAAAAGTTAAAAAAATAATTTTAATATTTATCGCAGTTATTTTTATTTGTTTAGGATTATTAAAAATTGACCAACTTCATACGAGGTATTTAGATAATTTGTATTACGAGAGATGGGCATTAGACAAAGGAATATACTACAATTACAAAAAATTAATTCCTCATTTTATCGTTTATCAGGCGTATGCAGACGGTCAGCCATTGAAGTTCGTAAGGCTCGGGGTTGACAAGACCTCGCAATATTTCTTGCCATATCTTGCACTCGAAAAATCAGCAGCGATGGTATCTTACGGGATTTGCTGTAATATTTCAGTTGAAGAAGCATATTCCAAAATGTACGGCAAAAAATCTTGGGGGTTTGACTGCGGAGTTCCGAGCGTAGATGTATCAAACCCATTAACGACGTTCGTTTCAGAATGTTTGAACACTGACAAATATATGATTGACGATCAAATTTCGAGCAAACATCTTCACAGATTTCCTGACAAAATGAAAGAGTTACACTTAGACGACAAGCCTATTTTTATCAAATTCAACACAGGTGCGGAAGTTGAACCGGGGATTTTTGATGACATTCTTGCAAAGCCTGAAAACATAACAGGTTTCGACATTGTTATCCACTGTGACGATGCTGAAGGAACTTTGCAAATCGAAAAATTCCTTTCTCAAATCGAAAAAGATTTCATACTCGTTGCGAGATACATTCACATGAATCACAACAAGAAATTCGAAATACCAAACACGAGATATTACTTTGGACAAGGAGTTTGCTTGACATACATCAACAAAGACCTCGTTGATTATTATTACATCAAGCCAAATCAAGACACCAATAACTTTGAATATGACGGCTCGATTTATTACATTTTGCCATCTGATGTACTTCTTTACAGATACCCATTTTATGTAGCAAAATCAACAATTAAAGATTTTTTTGAACAAATATATAGAAAAACGAAAAAATGCTTAAAGAAATAGAAGAAATCAAATCATTAGACCGAAAAATATTAACAGAAAAATTATCTGCTAAAAACGAAGAACAAGAAAAATTATTCGAAATGGCTCGCTATGTCAGAGATAACAGCAAATTCGGCAAAAAAGTTGAGTTCAGAAGCGTAATTGAACTTTCTAACATTTGCAGACAAAAGTGTCGTTATTGCTGCATCGGTCGAGATAATTCGAAAACATATAAATTAACTTACGACGAAATTTTTTCAACGATAAAAAGATTAGCCAAAAGAGGAAGAAGAACATTTTTGCTTCAATCCGGAGAGTCGGTTTCGCAATCGTTTATCGACGACATCGCAAGGGTTTGCGAGGATTCTGTCCAATTTTGCCCTGACATAAAAATCATTTTAAACTTAGGCAACCTTTCTGACGAACAATATCTTCAACTTAAAAATTCTGGTGCAAAAAGATATCTTCTTAAATTCGAAACTTCAAACTCTGAACTCCACAAGTTTTGCCGACCGACAGACAGTTTCGAAAACAGACTTGAGCATATAAAAAAACTTATCGCTCTTGGATTTCAAGTCGGAACGGGCAATATTGTTGGATTGCCAAAACAGACAACTGACGATTTGATTGACGATTTGATTTTGACCACAACGCTCGATTTATCAATGGTCAGTGCAAGCAAGTTCATTCCAAATTCACAAACAGAATTTAGGGACGAGCCAATAGGAGACATAAATCTCACCCTGAATTACATTGCTTTGTTAAGAATTTTGAACCCGAATTGTCTTATACCGTCGACTTCTTCGATGAAAACAAACGGAATAGATGGACAACTTATGGGCTTACTCGCTGGGTGCAACACAGTCACGGTGCACGATGGGACGCCTTCTTCTAAAGAAACAGATTTTAATATATACACAAAAGACCGCTTCACCCCACAAGAAAATTATTGTTTGAAAATTATTGAACAAGCGGGCATGACGGCTGCCCCGTATTTGTTGTAAGGAGCGGCTTTGAAGGAAATAATCGGAATTTCAGCAGCATTAATATCGACCCTTTCTTGGGCAATCGGCACTACGAAATTAAAAGAAATTGGCGAAAAAGCATCACCGATTACGATGACCCTCGTAAAATCCATCTATTGTGCCATTTTGCTTGCGATTATCGCTTTATTAACCCATGCAAATTTGTTCATTAAACCTGAATATTTATGGACTTTGATTGCAAGCGGCGTTGTCGGAATTACGCTTGGCGACTGTTTTTTCTTTGCATCGCTAAAAAGACTTTCGCCGATTGTATTGTCCGTGATACTTCTTGCAGGTCCTGACATTGCAACAGGAATACTTTCTTTTATATTTTTAAAAGAACTTCCTTCCATAACGACCTTAATCGGTATTGTGACAACGCTTTTGGGGCTATCGTTCATAATTTTCCCTGTTAAAGAAGAAGGTGGAAAAAGTGAAATTTCAGGATACGTTTTTGCGTTATTGTCTTTAATTTGTATGGCAGCCTCGACGGTAATGTTAAAGCCCGCATTGACCGAAATTCCAACAATAACGGCAACAGTTTACAGGTTATTGTTCGGAGGAATTGCACTTATTTTATACACGGTTTTAACAAAACAAACTGGAGATTATCTTGAACCATTCAAGGACAAATCTTTTGCAAAGCCATATTTTGGGGTAATGAGTATGCTTGCTATTGGTGGATTTTGGCTGTCGATAATGGCATTTAAAAACATAAACCTCATCACCGCAAGCACCTTGATGACATTAGAACCGCTATTTATTTTGTTTATTATGATGTTTTGTTATCGTTACAAACCTTTGAAAAAAGAAGTCATTGGTATTATAATAACTTTAATCGGAATTTTGTTAATAAGTTGTGGGGAAATTTTGTAATATGAATTTTGAAGAACTTGTCAGGGCAACAGATGAACGAGTTAACGACTTTCATTTTTTAAAAAACGAAGGTCTGCTTTGCACGAACGACGACTTCGTCCCTGCTGTTCACTACCCGCCGATTACGAAATATCCGCCGATTGAATATGACAAAATGTTTGAAAATTATACTCTTCCAAAAGATAAAGTTATGGAAGTGTATATCCACATTCCATTTTGTGCAAAAAGATGTATCTACTGCCACTATCCGTCGTTGTATAAAGCCCCAGAGGAAAGCAAGGACAAATATATAGATGCAATGGAAAAAGAGTTTGATATTTATAAAAAAACTCTTGGATTAGAAAGACCAAAAATCAGAGTTGTCTTGATTGGAGGCGGAACTCCGACTGATTTGAACCCAAAACAGTTGGAAAGATTGCTCAAAACCTTCAACGAAAAATTTGATTTGTCAGAAACTAAACAATTCAACGTCGATGTATCTCCTTCAACGTTAGTGGGCGACATCGGACGTGAAAAATTAAGAATAATGCGTGAATACGGGGTTGATAGACTCACAATCGGCGTTCAATCCTTGAACGAAACAATTTTGAGACAAATGAACCGTGACAACCACAAACCGATTATTCTTGAAGCTATCAAAAACACCTTAGCAGCAGGATTTCAGTTGGATATCGAATTTATTTTCGGTTATCCTAACCAAACTCTCAAATCTTGGTATGAAGATTTGCAAGAAATGGTAAAATTAGACGCTCACGAAATCCAATTTTACAGACTGAAAATTCAAGCCTACGGCGACCAACAGGGAACTATCAACAAGGTTTCAAAAGACAAATACCCCTCAATCGACGACACGATGAGAATGAAGGAAATGGCAATTCTCGTTATGGAAGAAAACGGCTACCACGAAAACCTTCGCCGTGTATTTACAAAAGAGAAAAAATACATTTCGCTCTATGCTTACGACCAATGCTGCAACCTCTACGACCAAATGTCTTTTGGTCTGACAGCATTTTCTAGTTTGAGAGACAGATTTGTTTTGAATACCCAAAATTTTGATGAATATTACGCCGCAATCGACAACGGCAAATTGCCCTACAACAGAGGATTTGTAAGAAGTCAGGACGAACAAGAACGCTGGTCGATTATTTTGCCATTAAAAAATTACAACATAAGAAAAAATTTATTCAAAGAAAGAACAGGCGTAGAAATTCAAAACACAAAATTCTATCCGACCATTCAACTTCTCAAAGAATACGGGCTTGTCGAGGAAAATGACAGAATTATCCAACTCACAAGAAAAGGTTCGTTCTTTGCAGATGAAGTGTCCGAATTATTCTATTCACCTAACTTTATACCGTTTGACAAAACGTTGTATAACGCAGGAAGATTGAACCCTTATATGGTTTCGCATAACGTTTAGCGATTATTTTGTTTTATACAAAGCGTCAATTTCGTTTTTATAAAGTTCACAAACCTTGCGATACTTGACTTTGAGAGTGTTTGTCAATGTTCCATTTTCAACCGAAAATTCGTCTTGTAAAAGATAAACGTACTTGATTTTTTCATAATATTTGTAATAAGTTTTTTTCGAAATCAATTCGTTGATATCTTGGAGCAAAACTTCTTTGAATTTCGCATTATCATTGGGATTTACAACTTTAGAAGAATTTTCATTACACCATTTTTCATAAGCATCATTGTCAAGCACGATAACCGCCGCAAGATAAGGCTTCGCCTGACCTACAACAACAGACTGCTTAACAAAATGTGATGCATTGATTTGGTCTTGAATCGGCGGAGCATATACATTATAGCCGTTCATCATAACGATAACGTCATCATATCTCGATAAAATTACTAAATAATCATCAGGATAAGCAAACGCCAAATCCCCCGTAATCAACCAACCGTCAGGAGTTAAAGCCTTTTTAGTCGCCTCAGGATTGTTATAATACCCCTTTAAAATTTCAGGACCTTTAAGCATCAAAACACCCTTCTCCATTGGTGGAAGAGGTTGCATCGTTTCAGGGTCAACAATTTTGAACTTCGTTTTGCTAAACGGCAAACCGACCGTATATGGACGTTCTTGTTGGTCTTGAATAGTCGCATGTGTCGTCAAACCGGTCGTTTCAGTCATTCCGTAATGTTGCATAAATCGAACGCCGATTATGCTGAAAAAGTCCTCTGCCTTGTTTGCAAGACTTGCCGAACCGATTGCCAACACTGTGTTATCGTTGATATAGTAATTTCTAATTTTTTTATACAAAATCTTGTCTTGGAATTTTCGGATTAAAGAAAGAAAGTTTTCACAAAAACCGTCAAAACCTTTAGCGACAGTGTTTGTCTTTCTTTTTGCATAAAATTTTCTTTGAATTTTCATAATTTGCATAGAAAATGCGTAATTCAAATCAAACCAATGGCGAAAAAGTTTACCACGAGAATTAATGTAATCATAGTATTTTCCGAGCAATGTCATAACTATTTTCGGAGCAAAATGGATTAAAGACGGACGCATTTGTGCAAGTTTTTCGAAAAATCCGACGTATGGGGTGTAAACAATTTTGCAACCGACAGAAAGTGCATAAAGGTTGAATGTTTTGCCCCCTGCACTTGCAAGCGGAAACGTCTCAAGGAAAAGTTCGGGCGACTCGTTCGGCAAAATTCTCTGAATTTCTTCAACTTGATAAGCCATACCGTAATTCACCAATATCGCACCTTTCGGCATTGATGACGTGCCTGATGTGTAATAAATATAGCAAACATCGTCAGGCTTATTATCATAATCCGAAAAATAGTCATTATTTTTGTTAAAATTGAGCATTATATCCGAAAAATAAGTTATTTTTTCATTGTTTCGAAAACACTCGTCATGTCCAAGGAAAATGACCATTTTTTGTTGGGAAACAAAATCGGGATTGTTTTTGATAAAATAATTAATAATTTCAGGATTATCAGTTATTAATGATGTCGAGTCGCTGTTTTTAAAAACATAATCAAGTTCTTTAATACCGATTTTGGAATTTTTTGCAACACTGATTGCACCGATACAAATCGCACCTTGTTCAATCAAAAGCCAATGGGGCGAATTTTCGGCAAAAATACAAACCTTGTCCCCTTTTTCGACACCAAATTTTTTATAACATTCAGCGAGATAACATATTTCTCTATATGCAGTCAAGAATGTTATTTCGGAAGTTCCGTCAGACAAGGCAACTCTTTGCGGAAATTTTTTAACAGCATCTTTCCAAATTTCAAAAACAGACGAATAACCCATAATTTTCTCCAAATGCAAGACAATTATATCATAGTTTTAGTTTATATGTAAAACAATATTGAAAAATAGTTATAAATATCTTAATATGGGTACAAAGAAATTGGATATGATTTGCCAAAACATTGTTCAGAGTAAATCTTGACGTAATTTGAGACATATCAGTCGAAAAGAAGTCATAAAGTCTGAAAGGCAAAAAACATATATCTTGAAATTTGAATAATAGCAATAAATGCCTCTGTAGCTCAGTTGGATAGAGCGCTTCCGTCCTAAGGAAGGCGTCGCACGTTCGAATCGTGTCAGGGGTAAATTAAAGAGGACAATTTTTTAGTCCTCTTTAATTTTTTTTTGACTAACGAAGAGAACGTTTTTACGTTCGAGCGACCTGTGAGCAGAGTGCGAGGCTTGATTGCGAAATAATCATAAATTATGAAGCAATCAACCGCAGACACGTTTATTGAGAACAGGTCAAGACTATCGTGTCAGGGGTATTTTTTATTACAATTTTTACACGAACGTGCGACGCAATATCTACATTCGGCTCCGTAAACTCGCCGTGACGTTCGAATCGTGTCAGGGGTAAATTAAAGAGGACAAATTTTAGTCCTCTTTAATTTTTTTTGACTAACGAAGAGAACGTTTTTTACGTTCGAGCGACCTGTGAGCAGAGTGCGAGGCTTGATTGCGAAATAATCATAAATTATGAAGCAATCAAACGCAGACACGTTTATTGCGAACAGGTCAAGACAATCGTGTCAGGGGTATTTTTATTACAATTTTTACACGAATGTGCGAAATAGATTAGAAAACAAACAAATTGCCTCGTCTTTACACTGAAATAATAGAAAAATGCAAAACTTTAATCAATAATCATCATTGTTAGGATGTGGCAATCCAGTGAATAGTTTTCAAGAGGTACTTTTCAAATCAACCTTGACTAACTTATTTCACAAAAAAGTAGCACTTAAAAAGTGCTACTTCAATTAAAAAATATAATTAATATTTAATGTCAGTAACTTCTCGAGCATCGTCGTAAGTTTGTTGACGGCCTTTCGTTACACGTTGAATGGTTTTTTCTGTTTGAATTTTTTGAGATGTATCATTTTTCAAATTCGCAAAATCAACATTCTCATAAACCCAATAAATTCCGTAGCCGATTGCAATAAGCAAAATTAACTTAATTAAATTTCCCATTTTTATCTCCTTATAAGAATATTTAACAAAATAATACCATTTTTTTTTAATAATTAAACAATTTTTTGAAAAATTTAACAATCAATAAAAAATTTTGCAATATAATTATCAAAAAGAGGTGCAAAATGTTTCTAACCACATTGGCAATAATATTAAGAATTTTTTCAAATCCCATTGCAAATATGTACGAAAAGAAAGTCTCAACGGGCGGTTCGTCACTGTTCACAAGTTTCTATTCATACCTCATAATGGGACTTTGCTGCGTGCCGTTTGCATTTCATTTCGATTGGAAATCAATGCCATTCGATTTTTGGAAATACGCTTTCATCGCAGGTGCATTGTGTGCCACGGGTCGGGCTTGTATGGTCAAAGCACTCCAATTAGGCGAACTTTCAATCTTAGGCCCAATAAATTCTTACAAATCAGTTGTTGGATTAATCATCGGTATCTTTATGCTCGCTGAAATCCCTAGCATATATGGCGTTTTGGGTATGGCTCTAATCATTTGGGGAAGTTGGTTCGTTTTCGACACCCAAGCAGAAGGTTTCTCTTGGAAATTATTCAAAAGAAAAGATATCCTCTTGAGATTTACTGCACTGATTTTAACAGGCATTGAAGCCGTAATTCTCAAAAAAGTCATTCTCCTCTCAAGCGTAACAATGTCATATATGATGTGGGCTTGGACAGGTACACTTTTCACGCTTATTATAATCCTTTTGTCAAGAAAAGAATTTACCCCGATGAAAAAGCCTCAAATCCCACAATACCTCATAATTTGTGCTGGCTTAGCAATAATGCAACTTTCAACAAATTTTGTTTTCCAAAATATGAAAGTCGGCTACGCTTTAGCCCTCTTCCAACTTTCAACCATCGTAAATCTTCTCTTCGGTGTCAAATTCTTCCACGAAGGTCATTTTGCTAAAAAAATGCTCGGCACAATCATAATGACAGTCGGCTCTGTCGTCATTATCCTCTGCCCATAACAACTAACACTATTTGTGTTAATCAGCAACGATAAAAAATACGTAAATGTTATGCTTGAAAAACACAAAAAAAATAGAAAAGACAATACATAACACTATTTGTTGCATTCTAATTTAGCAAGCAAAATCTAACACCAAAGCGATAACACTATTTGTGTTAAAATATATATTGCGTAGATTGAGTGTTTGTTTCGGAAACGGGTTCAGTTGTCGGTGCAGAAGTTTCTGTCACTTCGTTAGTATCTTGAATTTGGGCTTTTGGTGCAGGTGGATTTTTAGGTTTATAACTTTGAACCTTATTTGACATCTTAGAAACGGTAACTTGTTGTTCATCACTTGATTGTGCTTGTTTTTTAGAAGAAAAAAACTCGCCCAACTTTTGTTCATCAACATAATACGCACGTTCTTCCTCTTTGTAAGTTGGTTGAGGTTTTGGAATATTAATCTTGACTTGTGGTACATCTTTCTTTGATGTTTGAGGAGTGGTTTGGTCGTTTGAATTTTGCAACAAATTATCTTTTCTTTTTCTCTCGACAATTTGGTTAACATCAGCCATTTCGCCATATTGAGGAGCGATATTTTCATTTTCGCCGCCCACAAATTCTTCTTGATAATTGATAGAGCCTTTTGATTTAGAAATAGCAAAAGTCGACAACAAAACCGTAACAAGAAACATTATCAAAATGCCCACCATTATTCTCATACGAGTCTTGTTATTTCGGCGTGTTTTGACTAATTTAAAATTTTCAGACAAATCGACAGGCGAATTGTTTTTTTCTTTATTAGACTTTTTCAAAATGTTAAAACTCTCAATTAATGACATTATATTATAACATCATTGATGCTAAATTTCAACATTTTTCATCATGTCAATTAAAGTCTGAATTGTTGTATCCATCGAAACACTATCGGAAACTCTCTGTTGCAAAAATGCGTTAATTTGAGGCATATACTCAATCGCAACGTCAAGTCTCGGGTTACTTCCGGGGTTATACATACCTACGTCAATCATATCCTTGTTTTCACGGTACAAAGACATCAATGTTCTCATCTTCGCTGCAGCAGCCTTATGCTCCGGAGAACAAATTGCCGAAAATAGACGGCTGATGCTTCCCAAAACGTCAATCGCAGGATAATGGTTCATTTCCGCAACTTTTCTCGACAAGAATATGTGACCGTCTGTAATACCACGAACAGTATCTACAATCGGGTCGTTGATATCGTCACCTTCCATAAGTACGGTATATAGTGCAGTAATAGAGCCTTTCGGAGAATTGCCCGCACGTTCAAGAACTTTTTGAAGCCAAGAGAAAATTGACGGCGGATAACCTTTCATTGTAGGCGGTTCGCCAATAGACAAACCAACCTCACGACCAGCCATCGCACAACGTGTAACCGTATCTGTCATCAAGAATACTTTTTTACCTTGATCTCTAAAATATTCACAAACCGAAGTTGCGGTATGCAAGCATTTTTGTCTAATCAAAGGTGGTTGGTCGCCAGTTGAGCAGACCAATACAGACTTAGCCATACCTTCAGGACCAAGCGAATCTTCAACGAATTCTTTAACTTCACGACCACGTTCTCCGATTAGTGCAACAACGTTAACATCTGCATCAGAGTTTCTCGCAATCATACCCAATAGCGTTGATTTACCTACACCAGAGCCTGCAAACAAGCCCATACGTTGTCCACCGCCAAGGGTTAACAGAGAGTCAATAGCACGCACGCCGCAAGAAAATTTTTCCGTAATAATCGGTCTTGCAAAAGGTTCTGGGGGTGGGTTGTCAATGTGCATCCATGTTGCATCGGTTGTATCTAAAGGTTTTCCGTCAATAGGTTCTCCTAACGGGGAAATCAATCTGCCGAGCAAAAAGTCTCCCATCGGCACTGTGATTGGATTTCCAGTCGTTGTAACCAACGCACCTTGTCCAATTCCGGATCCGTCATAAAGCAAAAGCAACTGAGCATATTCACCTTTAAACGCAACAACCTCAGCGGGTTTTCGCTCTCCGTTATAAGTTTCGATGAAGCACAAATCTCCTACTTTCAGTCCAGGAAGGTTAACTTCAACTGTCAAACCCAAAAGTTTTGACACAGAACCTTTATAACTAAAAAGCGGGGTATTGTGAATGATATCAAAAGCCCTTTGTTTAGTAAATTCAATCGATTTAATAATACTTTGATTAAGTTCCATTATCCGTTATTCCCAAAGTTATAGTCTTGAATGTATGATTCACCGATTGTATCGACCGCTTCAACACGTATATCCGTAATCAATTCAGAATATGAAATTACGACGATAGTCGGAATATGACGTTCCAAAAGTTGATACAGAGGAAGTCTAATACGAGGCGAACAGAGAATTACAGGCTGACGACCGATATTTTGGTGTGCACGCATAAGTGTTTGTGCCGAAGATTCAATGAGTTCTTGAACTTGCAACGGATTCAAGAGGAACATTGTACCAAGTTCTGTACGTTGGCAACTGTCGTCCAAAGTCTTTTCCCAATCTGAAGAAAGGGTCAATGCGTACAAAATCTTATCCTGTGTTGAGTTTGACAAACAAATTTGTCTACCGAGTGCCGCTCTCAAACGTTCTGACAAGATATCCGGCTCTTTCGAAAATCTTGCATAGTCGCAAAGACGTTCAAAAATAAACATAATATCCTTGATAGAAACTTTTTCTCTGATTAAGTTTACAAAAATCTTTCTCAAGTCCGATGTAGAAATAATTGTCGGAACAAGGTCGTTGACAAGGGTCGGGTCTTGGCTCTTGACAAGTTCCATCAACTTCAAGACGTCAGTTTTTGTCATAACTTCGTCAACATATTTTCTTACACTTTCTTGCAAGTGAGTAACGATAACGTCAACAGAGTCGACCTGAGTCAAGCCGTCTCGAGGGTCGAAATCATCTGGGTTCAACCAATAAGCCTGAGTTTGATATGTCGGGTCAATACCGACAATAGCATCTTTCGGAACATCTTTGCCCAAAGCATCCCATTGGTCAGCGATAACCATGTTTTTGCCAGGGTAAACCGAACCTGTTGCAACAGTGTTACCACGAATTGAAATCATATATTCATTCGCCTCAAGTGCAGAAGAGTCCATAATACGAATGTTTGGAATAATGAAACCTAATTCATCAGTAACTCTTTGACGTAAAGCAGCGATTTTTGGCAACAACTGACCTTCTTGGTCAGGGTCTGCAATAATCAACAAGCCAGAACCGACTTGCAAACTCAAAACGTCGACGCCCAATCTCTCGTACATTCTGTTCGGGTTTACCAAATCTTGCATGTTCTGACGAACACTTTCCAACTGACCCAACTGAGCCTGAACATCTTGATTTACCAAAACTGAGAACGCTGCAACAGCAATGATTGCAGCATATAAAACAAACGGAAACCACGGCAAACCAGTCCAGTGTGATGTAAGCCCGATTACAAGCAAAAATCCTGCCGCAAAGAACAAACTGAACGGTTTGCTCAAAATTTGAGATTCCAAATCTTTACCCAATGAAGGGCTTGCTGCCGTTGAACGGGTCATTACGATACCTGCTGAAATTGCCATCAGCAAAGAAGGTAACTGTGCCGAAAGACCATCACCTACGGTCAACATTGTATATTTTTGGACTGCTTCTTCCGGTGCAAGTCCGTTTTGCAAAATACCAATCAATAAGCCACCGACAATGTTAATAACAGTAATGATGATACCTGCCATGGTATCACCTTTTACGAACTTCATCGCACCATCCATAGAACCGAACAAACTTGATTCACGTTGTAAGTCTTCACGTTTTTTAACCGCCTCTTCAGGAGATATCAAACCTGCGTTGAAGTCGGCATCGATTGTCATTTGTTTACCAGGCATAGCGTCCAATGCAAATCTCGCAGATACTTCAGCGATACGTTCCGCACCTTTTGTGATTACCATGAACTGAACAACGGTAATAATCAAAAAGATTACAAACCCTACAATCAAGTTGCCACCAGTTACGAACTTTGCAAACGCATTAATAACTTCTCCAGCCTCGCCCTTTGCCAGAATTGAACGGGTCGAAGCGATAGACATTACCAAACGGAACATCGTACCAATAAGGATAATCGAAGGAAAGGACGACAATTCAAGCGGTTTCGTGATATACAAAGATATCATCAGCAAAACAATTCCAAGCGTAATATTAAAAGCAATCGCCATACTGATGAGAAACGGCGGTAACTCGCAAATCAAAATGACTACGAGGATAATTACAAAAAATGCCAACCCGATTTCACTTATCGGATTACTTTGTCCGCCTTGTGCTGGTCCCAATTATTACTCCTGCTGCTCTTGCTGCTGGATATTTTTAAATGCCTGTTCCAAAATTGACAATCCTGTGTCAATCGTGGCATCTATAATTCCATTCTCTGTCAAAATTATCGCACCACCTGATGTGATATTTTCGTCTGGAACTACCTTAATTTTTGCCTCATTAGCATCTGCCGACAAATACTCCGGCAGATTTTCCTTTACGGTCAAAACGTCCTGAGGCTGAACCTTTACCGTAATTCTGTTTTCAAGTTTAAACGTGTCTCCTAATGCCGATTTAATCAAACCTAAAAGTGCCGTTTTATCTTGCTCAATTTCTTTATTAATGATTTTTTTTGCAATTTCCACACTGACTTCCAATATGTGCGGTGCAATCATATTGAACATCTCGTCCTTGTACGCAAAGAATTCCTTTAATGCCGCCATAAGTTGATTTACTTCTTCTTGAGCGTTTTCAATTCCCATTTTGTGACCATCTTTGACAGCCTGTTCTCGAATGGAATTTGCCTCTTCTTGTGCCCTTGAAACAATGTTTCTATCGTCAATACGACGGTATCCACGACGTCTTGAACCTTGTCTACGTTCTTGTCTCGGGTCAAATACAATATCCTCAAATTTCAACGGTTCAGGTGCAACATTTGGTGTAGGCTTGTCAAACGAAGGTGCCGCACTCGATTGTGCAGTTTGTTGAACAACAGGTTTATTTTCGCTATTCGGTTTCTTATCTGACTGACTTCGTTTTATAATCATTTATTTTTCGTTCCAAATGGTCGCTGATAATTTGAAATAAAGGTTGCGAAATGCCCAATTTTTCAAGGTTTTCAGGATTGTTTACAAGTGCCGCAACAAGCGGACGTTCTCGTTCTATTATAGTCAATAAATCCGTTTTAGGGAGAGATTTTACATTTCTTCCAAATTTTCTTAAATTCTTCGCAAAATCTGAACCTTCCCCTGTCGGAATTACTTTTTGAAAATCTTCCAAACATTGTTTCAACAACGACGGGTCGATTTTTGTTTCCAAATCGTCAAGTTGAATGTATTGCAAAATAACATTTGCATCTGTTTTATCAAATTTATTCAACAAAACAGTCATTTTATCGTTCGGCAACTTCTTCGCAATCAATGCAAAAGCAGCCAACTTCAAAATTTTCAAATCACTTGCATTATCAAGTGCTTCGTTTTCAGCCTTCGCCATTTCATCAATGTTAGACTGATTTGCGGCATTTTGAGCCTGTTGCTCTGTCAATGCACCACGCTTCATCAACTCTTCGAGTGCTTCATTATAAGCCTTCTTAACATGGTGTTCAACAAGACCAATCATCTGATCTTGTGGCAGGCCTTTAAACGTTGCCTGTTTTGCAATCTCGAAAATTGTAAACGCAATCTTCTGCATAATTCCATCTCGGAATTGAACAGGAACATTGCCTCTAATTATATCCAAAGACTTGTGAAACGACCATTCACCGATAAACTGCGTGATAATTGATGCCTGATCAACTGTATAAGTATGCTCTTTATCGTTCGCTAAGGCTTCGCCCGCAATAAAACAGAAATTTTTTACAGTGTTATAAACATATTCTTGATCTTGCGGCGACAATTCATTCGGGACAACCGCTTTCGCCTGCCCCGATAAATCTTCCGCAAATTCCTTATATTTAAAACCCTCTGCCGTCATCTTTTCTGCCGATTACTTACTTATACACATACTATGGAACTACGACCGCTCAAGCCAACTCTTGACCTGATCACCAAGTTCATCAACATCTGCCACTGACAAATCTGAACGAACATCGTCAAGAACATCTTCCAACTCATTAACAGCCTGTTGAGGTTGTTGCGGAATTGCAGGTGCTTGTTGTTGATTTGAAATTTGTTGAACAAACTGTTGAGACAATGCCTGTTGTTCCATCAAACCTTGTGCCATTTGTTGTTGTTTTTCAATCAACTGCGATGCCTTCAAGTTAACATCATTAAGTTGTTTTTCTTGATCAGCAGTCTTTTTGCGAAGTGCATCAACTTCTTCTTGTTGTTTTTCAGCCTTTTCCTTCAACTTCTTCGACAAGTAAGTATAACCAGCCGTAAGCAAGATGATTACAAGTGCAATCGTCAACCACCACGGGTTTCCAGACTCATCAGGTTTCGGAAGGTTAACAGGTTTATCGCCGGCAAGATAAGGTTCAATCGAATCAGAAAATGCAATAGAAACGTTATCTATGGACACCTTCGGTGAAGCAGAACGTGCAACTTGTGCCTTCAATTCATCAAGGGTCATATTCGATGGCATGGCTGATGATTCAATAGTTACAGCGATTGAAATTTCCTCAACCGAACCTGTTTTCGAGTATTCAGTAGTTTGTGATTTTGAAATACCATATTGAGTTTCACGAGCAGTTCTCGTGTAATTTCTGTTTTGAGAAGAGTCACTTCCCGATGCGGGAAGTCCGTTCGGAAGGTATACACTGACGGCATTCAAGCCTGCATTACTGTCTTGAGTTCTATCGCCCAAACCTTCTGAAAAAGTTTGTTCTGTCAAAGCAATTTTGCTATTCGGGTCATATTCGATTTTTGTAGTTTCCTTCGGAACTTGTCTCAAGAAGGTGCTGACCGTAACAACATAATTGCCTTTTCCGACCAATCTATCCAACTGTGATGCAACTTTTGCCTGCATATATTGGTCTTGTTCTTGCAATTTGGCAAGTTGGTCATCGGAAGAGTTTGCAATACTATTATATACGTTGCCGTTTGTATCAGTAATTGAAATATTTTCCGCAATTAGCCCCGAAACGCTGCCCAAAAGCAAATTTTTGATTGCTCTGATTTTATTCGCTTCAAGTTTTGTGCCAGAAGGAATAACAATCTGAACGGTTGCTGTTATAGGCTTTTTATCTTGAGAAAACATTGTTTGTTCCGGAATTGAAATAAATACGGATGCATTTTCGATAGGGTCAATTTTTCTAATAAGACGAGAAAGTTCGCCGTTTATCGCTCTTGCAAGTCTGATTTTTTTATCTTCTTTTGTAGAAGTAAAATCACCCTTATCAAAGATTTCAAGTCCGACATATTGATCCATCAAACCGCTTGAAACAATTGTTAACAATGCTTGGTCACGTTGACTGGGAGTATATTTTTCAAGCATTAAGGTTGTTTTAGAACCTTCTGCTTTTCTTGTCGCTACGATATTTTGTCTTGCCAAAAGTGCTTGAACTTCAATAGCTTTACCTGCATTGTCAGTTGTAAACAATACAAACGGTGTATCTATAACTTTCTCATAAGTTTGCGATTTATCTTTTGGTTTAGACATCATAACGATTCCGACAATCAAAAACACGACAATCAATATCGTAGCACCGATTGCAGAATACAATACCGTCTTATTTTTTAATAACTCCTGTATTTTTTCCATATCCCCTGTTTTCCGTTAGACATGTAGTATTAAAATTATACTATTATTTTCGGAAATGGGCGACAACTTAACACTTTTAACACTAAATGTTAATTTGCATGATTTTTTCGTAGGCTTGAATTATTTTTGTTGCTACGTTTGTCGCCAGTTGAATTTCTGTTGTAGATTTATTAATTGCAATTACAACGTCATGGATATCGACATTTTCATTGCCCATTAATTGTTGTTTCATCAAGGCATCAGGGGCTTCTAAGTCTTTATTAAGATTTTCAACAAGACCCGAGAATACCGCTTTAAAGTCCGGAGTTTCAGGTTGTTCTAAACTTTTGAAACGCAAACCACCATGAACCCCCCAATCAGTATATTTTGTGGGTTCTAACTTTGTGAAAACATCTACGTTTGGAACTAACCTGTTTTGAAGCATTTACATATCCTTATTTTTTTAAATAATTAGCTAAAATATTTTTTACATAATTTTGAGTTTCTTTATACGGAGGAACTCCGCCGTATTTGTCGACCGCTCCGGGGCCTGCATTGTAGGCTGCGAGTGATAAAATCAAGTTTCCGTTATATTTCTTCATCAACGATTTTAAATATCGTACGCCGCCATCAACGTTTTGAACAGGGTCTTTTGCATCTGTTACACCCAATGAATGTGCCGTTGCAGGCATTAATTGCATCAAACCTGTTGCTCCTGCTTTTGAGACAATCGTCGGATTAAACCCTGATTCTTGTCTTATTAAAGCACGCACTAACTTATCGTTCACCCCATGTTTAGATGAAATTTCTGAAATAATGTCATTAATTTCTTTTCTTGAATATTTTCTATCTGCCGCAGAAACGGATGAGGGCTTTACGAGAGAACCGAAAACTACTTTGTTCGGATTGCCTGTTTCTCTGAATCTATAAGCGTTATCGTTGATGCTTTCGTTAAGGACGTCTTGGAATTTTGTCGGGTTTGGATTTTGTGCGGCTGTTTCCGGAGCAGAAACTTTTCTGTTAAAATTGTTAACATAGTTTATTAACTGTGCCGCTCTTGCTTTTGCTGCACTTTCACCGCTTGTATTTATTAAGTTTTGTATATTTGCTGAAAACATTATCCCTTATTATCCCTATAATCCTTAACCAAATCTATCGGTTTTTATTAACTTCCTAATTGCAATGCGTTATCAATCATTTCCTTTGTAATCTTCATAACACCTAAACTTGCCTCGTATGCTCTTTGAGCCATTGCAGCATCGGCGAATTCGACCATTGCATTGACGTTTGAAGTTCGAACGTAGCCGTAACCGTCTGCATCAGGGTGTCCTGGGAGATACATTTTATCACCTAAGGTCGGATCTTCGACCATACCTGACATTGCAACACCACCACTGACAAATGGAACGGTCGCTGAACTAAACAAATCGTCTTTCATCGTCGTCAACAAGCCTGCAAACGAGACGTTGTCCGTTGCATTCAAAACCGGAATCTTTCTGATGTAGTTTGGAGTATCGATGTTTGCAATGTTTTTTGCACAAATATCCATACGTTTTCCATGTACGCCGATTGCTTTTTCACTGATTGAAAATGAACCTAATAATGTCATACTTATGATCCTACGTTAATTACTGTCTTGATTGCGTTTAATGCTGCTGTGACTCTTTTTACCGCTGTTCTGTATGCGATTGAGTTTTTGTGCATTTCTGTCAATTCGTGAACTTGGTCAACCTTGCCCTGTTGGTCTTGAATAACCGCTGAAGGTCCTAACTTTTCGGACAATTTTGTTTCCAAGGGGCTGTTCATACTTCCAAGATATTGAGAAAAATCGATATCTTTTCTGATGTAGCCTGGAGTATCGATGTTCGAAATATTACCTGCCAACGCTCTTTGTCTGTGTGCAGCCAAGTCTAATATCAAATTACATTTGTCTATTGAATTGTTTGGTGTAAACATTTCATACCCCTTAATTTATCAGTTTAACTAACTTTGAAGATTGATTGATTTTGAATACAAATCATTGATTGTTTTGACCAACTGAAAACTTGCGAGCATCGATGCATTTAATCTCATAACTTTGTTCGAGTCAGAAATCATATCGACATTGGCAACCTCAAGTTTTTGTTGCTCTATCCTATCATGATTTACTACTAAAACGGGTTCACCGCTATCCTCTGTCGGGATGAATTTATTTCCATCGAGTGCTTTCAGACCTTCAGGATTTTGGAAATTGACAATCGGAATAGTCCCGATTTTTTGAGGTTTGTCGCCATATTTCATCGAAACTTCGACATCACCGTTCGATTTAATCCACCAGTTACTGTAGTTGATAGGCAATTTTATGCCGTCGCCGACGAGATAGCCGTCACGTGTGACCAAATAACCTTCTTTGTTTTGCATCATTGCACCGTCTCGGGTGTATTTTACATCTCCTTCGGGCGATGTTACAGGGAAAAATCCTTGTCCGTTAATGCCCATATCAAACTTATTATCCGTAATCATCAATACGGCAGGTCTGTAATCTTTTCTCAAAACACCTGACAAATATCCGTCCTCGGACAAAACTTGTTCAAAACTGACTGACTTGTATGCAGTTGTGTTTTGGTTAGAAATATTGTTCGTAATGTAACCCAATTTTTCAAATTGCAAGTTCGCATTAACGATATTTTTTTGAATTAATCCATGAAATGTTGTCATTTTTTAACACCTCTACATTTGTGTCAATCTTTGAACAGCCGTCGAAATCAAGGAATATGACTGTTGAAACATTGCTCTGTTTGCATCGAAAGTTTTCAAAATAGGGAATGAACTCATAAATTCAGCACTCAAAGAAACATTTGAATCTTCCGTAAATCCTTGTCTTACACCCGGGTCGAGAACTGCTGCACCAGTTGTACTTACGACAGAAATTTGTCCAACTTTTGCAATTCTGTTGTTATTTCTGTCAACGATTTTGATTTTTCCAGAAAGGTCGATTTTGACATCGTTTGGAGTATCTGGAACGAACGGCAAAACAATCGGAGTACCGTCATTTGCCATAACTCTTTCGTTTGTCAAAGTCAAAAGATTTCCGTCTTTGTCATAGTGAAATCTTCCGTCACGAGTGAGTTTGATACCTTCTTCACCCATAACTTGGAAATAACCTTTGTTAGAAATTGCGATATCAAGGGGATTTTTTGACATAGACATTCTGCCCGGTTCATCATCAATTGAAGTCGAAAGTGCATGTGCTCCAACAAACTCAGTGAAAGATGAAACGACAGGGTCTTTTCTTTGGTAGCCAACTTTGTCGAAACCGTTAATGTTTTCCGAGTGAATACCCATGATTTCTGTTTGCAAGTACATTGCTCGCAAACTACTAGTCACTCCTGATTCGATGTAATCAACTTTTCCGTTAATTTTCATAAATTACCCCTTGTCAATTTACTTATTAATGATAACTCATCGAAAGTCAAAAACAAAGCAAAATTCAGAGAAATCAACCCTTTAGAGGATATTAAAAACTACAATTACTCCCGATATAGGAAATGATGTTATAATATTCTCGATGAAAATTAATTTTATAAAAAATTTTTGCATAATATTTCTCTGCTTGATTGTATTTTCGGGACGTGCCGAAGCAATCAAAGTTGGGTTGCAAATTGACACGAAATCAGTCGTAACCGGAACTTCCGTAAAAGGAACAGTCAAGGATAAATACTCTGGCAAGGTTATTTGTGCAATCGAGCCTATGAAATCGTACAGAATTATCCCGAAAAAAGATGACCTCCAAATCGAAGTCAACGGAAAATATTACGACACAGGCACAGACTCAGTCATCATAACACCTTCGACAAGCGGATTTGTCTGTGCAAAAAATCGCTGGTATCGTGGCTCTCTCATCGTCACAAACAGAAACAAATTGTTAACGGTTGTAAACAATGTAAAACTTGAAGATTATCTTTTGGGGGTTGTACCTTGCGAAATGCCGTCAAGTTGGAACGTTGAAGCCCTGAAAGCACAAGCGATTGCAGCAAGAAGTTATGCAGTTGCAAATGTGGGCAAAAACGCAAGCAAAGGCTTTGACATAAAAGATAACACAGAAGATCAAGCCTACGGTGGGGCTTCGAGCGAAACGACAAAAACTAATCAAATCGTTGCTGAAACTTACGGAATCGTCGTAACCCAAAACAAACAGGTCATTACGGCATATTATTGTGCAAGTGCAGGAGGGAAAACAATAAATTCTGGCGATATTTGGTACAAAGATATGCCATATCTCCACTCAGTACCGTCATTTGACGGCAATTTAAAAAAGAACGGGCATGGAATCGGCATGAGCCAAAATGGGGCAAATAACCTTGCAAAGCAAGGCTATAACGCTTATCAAATCCTCGCTTACTATTACAACAATATTAAGTTTGGTAAATTGAGTAACAAATGGAATTTATAAATCAGCCTTGTGGCACAATGGATTAAAAGCCAATAGCCACGATTGTTTTTTTATAATTTTAAACATTTGACAACTATAAAAACATGTGATAAATAAGAATAAGCACAGGAAAAGGAGATTACTATGAACAAATGCGAATTGGTAAAAGAAGTTTCTAAGCAAGCAAAAGTTTCTCAAAAAGCAGCAGCAGATGTTGTTGATGCATTGATTGAAACAGTTGAAAAAACAGTTGCAAAAGGAAATAAAGTTACATTGGTAGGTTTCGGTACTTTTGAAGCACGCAAAAGAGCAGCAAGAACTGGCCGTAACCCCCAAACAGGCGCCGCAATTAAAATTGACGCTAAAGTTGTTCCTGCATTCACAGCAGGTAAAAAGTTCAAAGAAGAAGTTCAATAGTAACGGATTCTTAACAGAAAAAGCACTTGCATTTCGCAGGTGCTTTTTTATTGAAAAATTTTTAAATAAAATTAAAACAAAGATTGTTGCATATCGTCGAGTTGAAGTTTAAGCATTTTCGCCGCATAAGGAGTGAGTTTACGACCTTTTGACGTTCTTTGGATAAAACCTTCTTGCAAAAGATATGGTTCATAAACCTCTTCGATTGTTTTAGAATCTTCACCGAGCGAAGCCGCAAGCGTTTCAAGTCCGACTGGCCCACCCTGATATTTTTCCGCAATCACCGTCAACAACGCACGGTCTGTTGTATCAAGCCCGAATTTGTCGATATTAAGATTATCCAATGCATCGTTCGCAATTTTTTCATTAACAACACCATCAGCAATAACGATTGCATAATCGGCAACACGTTTAACAAGACGGTTTGCGATACGAGGTGTACCTCTTGAACGTTTTGAAATTGCGGCTGCACCGTCATCAGTAATTTTGATATTCAAAATGTCGGCTGTTCTTTTGACGACTTGTTTCAATTCCTCATCAGAGTAAAATTCGAGACGATGAACAATTCCGAAACGGTCACGCAAAGGCCCAGACAACGAGCCAGCCTTTGTTGTTGCACCAATCAAAGTAAATTTCGGAACAGGAACACGCAAAGTCTTTAAAGACTGACCTTTTCCGGTATTCATATCGAGATAAAAATCTTCCATGGCCGGATATAAAATTTCCTCTGCAACCTTGTTAAGGCGGTGAATTTCGTCAATAAACAAGACCTCACCAGCCTTTAAAGACATCAAAATCCCAATGATATCACGAGGACGCTCGAGAGCGGGTGCTGAGGTAATTTTGATATCTGCACCGGTTTCATTTGCAATTACGCATGCCAATGTTGTTTTGCCAAGCCCTGGAGGACCATAAAACAACAAGTGGTCGAGCGGAACTTCACGTTTTTTTGCCGCTTCGATTGAAATTTTGAGCATGTTTTTGAGATTTGTCTGTCCAATATAACTATCGAAAGTTTTTGGACGGATATTATTTTCAAAAGTCATGTCAAATTCAGTCACGGACGGAGAAAGTTTTTCCGTACGTTTATTGACTTTCGGCTTTTTATTATCATCGTCAGAAATTATCATAAAAGTATTTTACCATTTATATTGAAAATATGCTAATTGTTGTATAATGAATTTGATTATGGAACAACATAGGATAAAACAATGAAATTCAGAGAAATAAAAACGAAAATTGTTGCAACGTTAGGCCCGTCATCTTCAAATTACAACACAATTTTAAACATGGCAAAATCTGGTGCAACGATTTTCAGACTAAATACTTCGCACGGAACACCTGAAGATCACATTAGAAAAATCGACTTAATTCATGAAGCAGCAAGAGAATTGAACTTGTACCTCGGAATTTTGGTCGACTTGCAAGGTCCGAAAATCAGAGTCGGAGCAATTTCTAACCCGCTTGAAATCAAAGAAGGTCAAATTTTGAACCTCAAACACAGTTCTGAAACGACTGTCACAAACTTTATTCCTGTTGATTACAAAGGCATTGCAAACGACGTTAAAGCAGGGGACAAAATCCTTTTGGACGACGGTAAAATCGGACTTGAAGTTTTGGAAATCGTCAACGGAGACACAGTTAAGACAAAAGTTCTTTATGGTGAAATTTTGAAACCGAGAAAGGGCATCAATATCCCAGGAAACCAAGCAAGTTTGCCAAGCGTAACCGAACGAGACAAAGAGTACATTAAATTTGCAGTACAAAATGATGCTGATTTTATTGCACTTTCGTTTGTACGTTCGGCAGACGATATCAGGGTTGCGAAAGAATATATGCAATCTTTGAACGCTGACATTCCAATTATTGCGAAAATTGAAAAACCTCAAGCGGTTGAAAATTTGAAAGAAATTATGGAAGAATCATACGGCGTAATGGTTGCAAGAGGTGACTTGGGTATCGAAATGTCACCTGAGCAAGTTCCGATTGCACAAAAAGAAATCATAAAAGAAGCCGCAAGACAAAGAAAGACCTGCATTGTAGCGACACAAATGCTCGAATCAATGATTGAAGAACCCATTCCGACAAGAGCAGAAACGAGTGACGTTGCAAACGCAATCCTTGACGGTGCAGATGCCGTAATGCTTTCTGGCGAAACAGCAGCAGGCAAATACCCTGTCAAAGCAGTTGAGATGATGAGATTGATTTCGAAAAACATTGAAACAAGTGATTTTTGCCCAGCATACCTTGATTTAGGCGTTAATGACGATTACGAAATTACCCCTCAAGCGATTGCAAATGCTGCGTGCAAAATGGCTCACGACCTTCACGCAAAAGCAATTTTCGCCTTCACTCACACAGGTTACACCCCGAGATTGCTTTCAAAATTAAAACCTCAAATCCCGATTGTTGCACTTTCTGACCAAAGCAAAACATGCAGAAAACTCAATCTTTCTTGGAATATTTTCCCGTTCTTCTGCGATTGGGATACTGTTTTGAACAAAGAATTACTCGGAAAACTCGATGAATTAATTTTGAGCAAAACAGAATTCAAAAAAGACGAAAGAATCATCATCATCGGTTCAATTCCACAATTAATCACAGGAAGAACAAACTTCATAAGAGTTCACAGAATCGGTGCATAGCATTAAAAAAGGGGCTTTTAAAAGCCCCTTAATTTTTTGAAAATCTTTATAAATTATAAAATTGTCGGTATAACACCTGCATTTGCTTTTACGAAATAGAAAACATTTTGAATTAACGAAGGTGAAAAACCGTAATCACTGTTTGTCGGGAGAATTTTGATGAAGGTTTTATTCGAACCGATATCAGCAATCGTAACCATAAATTCTCTTTGTGCGACTTCGAAAAGTACCGTACCAGTTTTTGATTGAACTTCTTTAATTTTATAATTCATCTTGTTCAATGCTGACAAAGTCAAATAGAACAACTGTTCTGAGTTAACTGAAACGGTATCTGAACATTGATTAATTGATGTTTTTTGTGATGAAACATTGTTGTGAACGGCTGATGCAACTGGGGTTGCTGGTTTGTAAGCCGTATTTTGTTTAACAATCGGTGTTTGAACCTTATTCGGATTTGAGACAACCTGCTTGTTAACGTTTGCAGCATTGTGATTAACAGCAACAATGTGGTTTTGTGTCGGTTGAGAAACACGAGCGGGTTGAGCGGGTTGCAAAATAACGTTTGTCGGCAAAGCATTTGCACAAGCATATCCTGCAAAATGAACAAAGGCGATAGCCGCTATTACAAATTTCTTCATTACATCTCCATTAAGTTTTGCCCGAAAGCCATATCCACTTTAAGCGGAACTGTCAACGGTTGACCCTGTTCCATTGCTTTCTTGACTAACTCACTTACCAAGTCTCGTTCTGATTTTACCACCTCAAGTACGAGTTCGTCATGCACCTGAATGACTATTTTTGACTTCAAATTCATCTTTTTGATGTAGATATATAGGTCTACCATCGCTTTTTTTATCAAATCGGCAGCACTTCCTTGCAAAGGTGCATTGATTGCAGCACGTTCTGCTGCCTCACGTTCTTGCGTTGAAGATGAATACAATGCCGTATCGAGCCAACGTTTTCGTCCATAAATCGTCTTTACATAACCATGTTCACGTGCAAAATCAATAGTTCCCAACATATACTTTTGAATAGAAGGATAAGTTTGGAAATATTTTATGATAAACTCGTCCGCCTTGACTGGTGAAATGTCGAGTTGCGATGCAAGCCCGTATTTCGATTGACCATAAACAATACCGAAATTGACCGCCTTCGCCTTTCTTCGCATATCCTTTGTAACCGCTTCTTCCGGAACGTCAAAAATCTTTGCCGCAGTGCGGGTATGAACATCAACGTCATCAATAAAAGCCTGCATAAGATTTTCATCTTGCGAACAATGTGCCAACAATCTCAATTCAATTTGCGAATAATCAGCAGAAAGCATTATGTTTTCTGGATTTTCAGGAACAAAAGCCCCTCGAATTTTTTCGCCCAACTCACTTCTTGCAGGAATATTTTGCAAATTCGGATTACTGCTCGAAAGCCTTCCTGTCGTAGTGATTGTCTGATTAAACGAAGTATGAATTCGATTGTCTCGACAAGAAACCAAATTCGGCAACGCATCAATATAAGTCGATTTCAATTTCGACAAATGACGTTGTTCAAGAATATATTTTGCAATCGGATAATCAAGAGCCAATTCCTCAAGAACCTTGGCATTAGTGGATTGGCTTGCCTTTTTGCGACCTCGAACTCGAAGCCCCATCTTATCAAAAAGAATATACTTGACCTGCTTTGGAGAGTTTACATTGAACTCCTCGCCACTTTCAGCCAAAATTTTCGCCTCAACTTTTTCAATCTCAGCCTGCGTTTCCGCCGAAAGATTAGCAAGATAATTTTTATCAATCGAAACTCCAACCTCTTCCATATCCGTCAAGACCACTGTCGTCGGCACTTCAACATCATAAAGTAAATCCAACTCATCATTTTCAAGAGTCTTTTGCCAATATCTCGTCAATTCTAATGTCGCAAAAGCATCATCACAAGCATAATCCTTCGCTTTTTCAATCTCAACAGTATCAAACGAAACATACTTGCCTGCAACTTCTTCGTACTCGGTCATAATGTAATTTAAGTACATAGCCGCCTGCGTTTTCAACCCATGTTTTCTCGAAGAATCGAAAATATAACTTGCAAGTATTGTATCAAAAATTAACCCCGAAACAGGCATGTTGTGGTGTTTTAATACGTGTAAATCGAATTTTGCATTTTGCATTGTCTTTGCAATTTTTTCATCTGAAAAAATCGGTGCAAGTGACTGAACCGCATAGTCAAAATCGACCTGTTCACCGTAATTATGAAACAACGGGACATAATAACAAACAGTCACGTTTTCTTTTGATTCGTCAAATTTTACCCGACCGTTTTTCGTAATAATTTGGTCATTATATGCAATCGAAAGCCCTACAATATCGTCTTCAAGCGGGTTCAAGCCAGTCGTTTCGGTATCAACAGAAATCAAACTTTTAGACTTCAAAGTCTCAATCATTTTGTTCAATTTTTCTTCCGTATCGACCAAATTTCGCTCGATATTGTAAGAACCACGCATCTTTTTGACTTCTGTCGCAAACAAGCCCAACTGACCGTTTTCACCCACAACTTCAGGAGCAGCCAAAGATAATTGCTGTTGTTTACCTACATTATCGTGTTTAGACAAATTTTCACTCTGTGCAAAATCCCCACAGAGTTTAAAATGAGAGAAAATTTTATCTGAATTTTTCAAGAAATTATAGAAAGAATTTTTCTTAAAAAAGTCCATAACAGTCTGTTTATTTGTGATTTCAAGGCAAGTTTCTTTAAAGTCAAAATCTACATCGACATCACACTTAATTGTCGCAAGTTGCTTGCTCAACTCCGCATCAGCCTTACCGTCAATGAGTTTTTGCTTCAAAGCCTTACCAGAAACCTCATCAACATGTTCATAAATTCCTTCTAAAGTTTGATATTGAGAGAGAAGTTTTGCAGCCGTTTTGTCTCCGATACCACGAATCCCTGGTATATTGTCCGATGTATCGCCAGCAAGTGCTTTCAAATCAACGACTTGCTCAGGATAAACTCCCATTCTCTCAAATACTTTTTCACGGTTATAAGTAACAATCTCGCCCTTTGAAGGCATAATAACCGCAACATCGTTCTCATCATCAACGAGTTGGAAAGAATCTCTATCGCCCGTCAAAATCATTACCTTGATATCTTGCGACTTTGCACGTTCTGCAATCGTTCCGATTACATCGTCCGCCTCAAAGCCAGCCTTTGTATAAATCGGGATATTAAAAGCCTTAAGCCCCTCAATGATGTCATCAAGTTGATCGTGCATATCAGCAGGCATAGACTCACGATTTGCCTTGTATTCTGGGTACAAATCACATCTAAACGTAACCCTTGCCACATCAAACGTTACCGCAATCAAGTCTGGATTGACCTTCGTTTCCTGCAACAAATCAAACATACACTTAAAAAAACCAAACACTGCCCAAATCGGACGTCCGTCAGCCGTTTTCATTCCTGAACGTTCAAGTGCAAAATAATACCGATATGCGAGTGCATGCCCATCAATTAACAACAAACTTTTTTTCATAACACAGTTATTTTAACCGAAAAAAGCAGTCATCTCAACTAATCAGAGATTAATGTTTTCAAATATTCACGATAACCTTCAAGTGGTGGCTGATCTTCTTTTAGCAAGATAAAATTGCCGACGACAAGAACATCAATATCAGTGAACATAAAGCAACGATAAGCATCTTCGGGAGAATTTACGAGCGGTTCGCCACGGACGTTGAAAGAAGTATTTACAACGACAGAACAACCCGTAAGTTTTTTAAATTCATCAATAATCGAATAATAACGAGGGTTCGTTTCTTTATTCACAGTCTGCAATCTTGCAGAATAGTCAACATGCGTAACCGCAGGGATTTTCGAACGAACGACATTCAATTTATCAATACCAAAAAGGTTCGTATCGTCCTCGGACAAAGGAACTCTGACATCATTCGAAACTTCAACCGTCAAAAGCATATACGGGCTTGTTAAACCGTCCTTCACGTCGAAAAACTTGCTCGCATCCTCCTCAAGACAGGTCGGTGCAAAAGGTCTGAACGATTCACGTTTTTTAACCGCAAGATTCAACTTGCGTTGCATTTCAGTATTTCTCGCATCAGCCAAAATGCTTCTGTTTCCGAGTGCTCTCGGGCCAAATTCCGCACGTCCATTCATGTGTCCGATACTTTTTCCCTCGGAAATATATTTCGCAATCAGCGGAGTCAATTCGCCAAATTCATCGTCAATTTTGCGATATTTCGCCCCAATTTTATCGAGCGATTTTTGAATTTCTTCTTCAGAGAATTCACTTCCCAAAAGACTTCCTTTTTGAGCATCAGGAAGAATGATTTTTCTTTCTTTATCAAGAACTTCATAATATGCCCAAAGTGCCGCACCTAAAGCACCTCCAGCATCACCCGACGCTGGTTGAATCCAAATATTATCGAAAATATTTTCTTTTAAAATTTTACCGTTTGCAACGCAATTCAAAGCACAACCGCCGGCAAGGCAAAGATTTTTTTCACCAGAAACTCTTCTGACATTTCGTGCAATCTTGAGAATAATTTCTTCCGTCACGACCTGCAAACTTTTCGCAATGTCCATGTGCTTGCCAGTGAGTTCACTCTCTGATTTTCGAGCCTTCATTCCGAACAAATCCTCGAACTTCGAATTATACATTCTTACCCCGGTGCAGTAATCAAAATATTCCTGATTAAGCCAGAAAGAACCGTCATCTTTGATATCTACAAGATTTTCTCTGATAATATCCGAATATTTATCCTCACCATAAGGAGCAAGCCCCATAACCTTGTACTCACCAGAATTTACACGAAAGCCCAAATATCCTGTAAACGCAGAATACAAAAGCCCCAAAGAATGAGGAAACTCCATAACTTGTTCAAAATGAATTTCATTGTTGTAACCGACACCCCAAGATGATGTCGTCCACTCACCTACCCCGTCAAGGCAGATGAAAGCAGCATTTTCAAACGGCGAAGGATAAAAAGCACTTGCAGCATGTGCACCGTGGTGAGTTGAAAAATAAATCGGACATTTCAGTCTATTTTCAAAATTTTTGTCGATAATTTTAGGCATGTGAAGTTTCGTATTCAACCAAACAGGCATCGCCTTAACGAAAGAGGTAAGACTCTTTTCAGGATATGCAAGTTGAGTTTCCAAAATACGTTCAAACTTAATCAAAGGCTTTTCATAATAAACAACCCCGTTCAAATCCTCGGGTAAAATTCCAGCATAATCTAAACAGAACTTGATTGCATTTTCAGGAAACGCAGGGTCATGTTTATGTCTCGTAAACCGCTCTTCATGGGCAGCAGCGATGATTTCACCGTCCTTAACAAGTGCCGCACCACTATCATGAAAATATGAACTTAATCCTAAAATGTATGTCAAAATTGCTCCTAATATTGGTTTTCGTATGTCGGTTCAGACGATTTAACATCTTTCCAATAAGAATTCACGTTCTTCTTTTTGAGAACAAGCCTGTCTCGTCCCTTAATCTTAGCAACTATAGCCGTTGGCAAAATTCCACATATCCAAGTAATAGTAAGTGCAATAGCAGAAATTACCATTCCTAAAAATTTCAAAATAATTCTTACAAAATGGTAAATCGGTTTGTCAATATTCTTGCCAAAAAGTCTTGCAACAAATAGTGTTAACAGAAGTGCCCAGCAGATTTCGACAAACAACATTGCCAAATGAACGTGATTTTTATAATACAAAATCACAGATGGTATGACAGGAAGAATCAAAAGCGTAAGTTTGAACTTCCTTAAATCTTTAATTTTTGGGTTCTCTACCATAATTCACCTATATAATCGTGTAAATAAACGGTGAAGCAGGAGAAGTTCCTACAATAATCAACAAGATTAAAAGTACAAGAAAAACAATGGCGGGGAAAATCCAATACGCTTTATTTTTCCACATAAAAGCCCAAATTTCTGCAAAAATGTTTTTTCTCTTCATAAAATCCTCTTGCAAATATAATATAAAATATAATATCAAATTTAAATCAAATCTGCAAGCATTGAAATTGCTTCAGCATCTTCAGGAAAAATTTCTGTATATCTGTGAAGATAATTAACTGCATCATTTTTCTTATCAAGTTTCAATGCACATTTTGCAAGGTTCATCAAATTTGCCGTATTTGTAGGGTATTTCTTGTCAATGTCAGCAAACAAGCCGATTGCATCGTGATAGTTTTCTTCCGAAAAATAAATTTGAGCGAGCATGTTTTCGACTTCAGGATTTTTATCAAGGAACATCGCATCTTCAAGAACTTGTTTTGCTGCGTCGTAATTACCCTTCATAAAATAGATTTTACCAAGATTTAAAAGTATATCAATATCTTGAGAATCTTCTCTCAAAGCACGTTCAAGAACGCTTTGTGCCTCATCTGTTTTACCTCGTCGAAGTTTATTCAACGCAATATTCAACAAAATATTCGCCGGCATTGCAATCGCTTCTAAAACTTTATCATAAAGTTCATCAGCCTTTTCTGAATCCCCAGTCATTTGAAAATAATTTCCGTATTCATAAGTGATATAAGGATTTTCAGGGTCGAGTGCAACCGCTTTTTCGAACTCTTCTTTGGCATAGTCAAAAAGTCTCGAATCAAGATAAAGCACCGCCAAATCCTTATGTGCAGCCGCAAAGTTCGGATTTAACTGCAAAACTTTTTTCAAAAGTTGCTCAGCCTTATCCTTATCGCCCGTATGTCCGCACAAAATAGCAAAATCATAATAAATATTTTCATCAACCTTACCCTTTTTGAGCAAGCCCATATAGACATCTTTTGCAGAATCGTAATCACGCAATTTTATTCTGATTTCAGCGATTTTCAATTTAACCTGAAATGCCGTATTTTCTGAGGTATCAAGTTTTTCAAAAATTTCGAGTGCTTTTTCATAATCCTTCAAACCTTCATAAGCACAGCCCAAATTGAACTTATGGATAACTTTGTCAGGTTCTTGAGAAGATAAAATTTCAAAATACTTAACTGCATCATCATAATCACCCGAATCAAGTGCAGTATTAGCCATTGAGGTCAAATAGAAAGGTGAAGGTTCAAGTTCATAAGCAGATTTTGCAAACTGATATGATTTTTTAAAATCCTTCAAAAATCTTGCCGCAACAGAGATATTGTAATGGGTTACAGGATTTGTCGGGTCAACTGCATAAGATGCCTCAAATGCAGCCAAAGCCTCCTTCATTCTGCCCATAGCAAGGTTTGCCGAACCCAAATTATTAAGCATCAACGGGTGGTCTGGATGAACTTCCAAAGACTTTTCGAAAAGTTCAATAGCCTTGTCATACTTGCCAGCAGCCATATAAACTGTACCAATCATATAAAAAATTTGATAATCCGAAGAACCAACCTCGAAAATCGCCTTTTCGTACTGTTCAATTTTTTCGGCTTGATTTGACTGCATAAACATAATCACAAGACTTTTATACGCATCAATATAGTCAGGTCTTAATTCAATAACTTTTTTATATGCATTTTCCGCAACTTCGATATTGCCCAATTTATCCGCCATGCTTCCGAGATAAAACCAAGATGTCGCATCGTCAGGGGTCAAATCAACAACTCTTTTAAAATCTAAAAATGCCTTTTCTTTTAAGTCTAAATTAACGTTGCAAAGCCCAATATTCTTCCAAATTTCAGGATTTTTATCGTCTATTTTGAGCATTTCGGTCAAAACGACCTTTGCTTCTTTGAATTTTTTTTCCTGAATCAATGCCAAAGCATCTTCAACTGTATATTGTTCGGCGTTTTGAACGCTTTTTTCTTCCGTAAAATTATTTTCCATAAAGACCTCTCGCCAAAATAATACCACAAAAGAGTAAACTTGAAAAAATAATGATTTAATGTTGTAATAAATGTGATACAGGAGATTTATTATGAATACGGAAAAAACATTTGTTGCACTTAAACCCGATGCCGTAAAAAGAGGCTTAATCGGCGAATTGATTTCAAGATTTGAAAGAAAAGGTTATAAAATCATCGGTTTGAAGATGATTCAACCGACAAACGCCCTCATCGAAGAACATTATAAAGAACACATAGGAAAGCCTTTCTACGCAGGACTCGTAAAATATTTCTTGTCAGGTCCGATTGTTGCAATGGCTGTTGAAGGCGTTAACGTAATCAAAGGCGTAAGACAAATCGTCGGTGCTACAAATCCTGATAACGCTGATGTCGGAACTATTAGAGCAGATTATGCTCAAATTATGAGCCAAAATGCCGTTCACGCATCAGACAGTGTTGAAAGCGGTGAAAGAGAAATCAACGTTTGGTTTAAACAAGAAGAACTCTGCACGAACTGGAAAACCGTATCAGAAATGTTAATTGAAGAACTTTCATAATGGCAAAGAGCGATTTTTTCAATTTTGAATTACTGAAAGAAAGTCAAACGACAAAAGCAAGAGCGGGAATTTTGCACACTCCTCACGGAGATATTAAAACTCCCGTCTTTATGCCTGTCGGAACGAATTCTGCCGTAAAAATGCTCACGAAGCATCATCTTGAAGAAACTAACGCTCAAATCATTTTGAATAATTCATACCATTTATTTTTGCGTCCCGGACATAAATTAATCAAAGCAGCAGGCGGTTTGCACAAATGGCAAAATTGGAACAAGCCGATTTTGACCGATTCTGGAGGATTTCAGGTGTTCAGTCTTGCTCACCTTAGAAAAATTTCCGAAGATGGTGTAAACTTCCGTGACCCAAAAACCGGCACGTCTTATTACCTTAACCCTGAAATTTCTATGGAAATTCAACAGGACTTAGGCCCTGATATTGCAATGGCTTTTGACGAATGTTCGCCCTACCCCTGCTCGTATGAACAGGCAAAATTTGCAATGGAAAGAACCCACCGCTGGCTCGATAGATGTTTTAAGGCTCACACCCGAGACGACCAAGCACTCTTCCCGATTGTGCAAGGGGCATTTTTCGACGATTTAAGAAAAGAAAGTGCAAACGTAATCTCATCTTACGATGCAGTTGGTTATGCAATCGGAGGCGTCAGCGTCGGAGAACCTGCCGATATTAAAAATTATTATACAAATTTTGTAACAGATTTATTGCCAACAAACAAGCCAAGATACCTTATGGGAGTAGGAACACCGGAAGATTTACTCGAAATTGTTGCCCGTGGTATCGATATGGCAGACTGTGTACTTCCGACAAGAAATGCACGCCACGGTTCGTTTTTCACAAAATATGGCAAAAAAATCATTAAAAATAAAGAATTTGAAACGGATTACAGACCGTTAGACGAAGAATGCGATTGTTATGCTTGCAAAAACCACTCACGAGCATACATCAGACATCTTTACCGAGAAGGGGAAGCAAATGCCGCAATTTTGCTCTCAATCCACAACATAAGATACCTCGTAAGATTGTCTGAATTAATCCACAACGCAATATTGGACGGCTCATTCGACGATTTTTACAAAGAAAATCTTCATAATTATTTGAAAAAATAATTATGGATTGAATGGTCCTTTTGTTGAAGAATATCTGCTGAGCAATCTTACATAAGAAGGTTTATTTAATTCCTCAGCAAGCGAAATCGGCGTATTTCCCTTTGTATCTTCAATATCAACGATTGCACCCGAACTTAAAAGAATACTCAAAATGTAAGAATTGTCCTGAGTAACAGCATAATGAAGTGCGGTTTGACCGTAAATATTTTGCATATTCGGATCAGCCCCTTTATTAAGGAGATAAGACAAAATCTGTTCACGTCCGAGCAATGCGGCATATTGAACCATTGATATACCTGTTTCCGTACGCAATCTGACACTCACTCCCTGATTAAGAAACATGTCGAGAACATCAATGTTGTTTCCTTCAATGGCACAAAATGCTGGGGTGAATCCATTTGAAATATTTTTAGTAAGAATATTTGCATCAGCCTTTAACAAAATATTCACGATATCTTTGTTACCAGTTTGTGCTGCGGCACAAAGAGGCGAAATACCTGATTTGCCCATAGAATCGACATTTGCCCCCGAGCGAACGTACAATTTAATCCTACGCATATCAGTTGCCTGAATAGCGTGAACAAAGCCGTCAGCAGAGAATTTTTCTCCAGTCAAAACAAGTTCAGTTTTGAAAAATTCTTGTCTCAAAACATCTAAGGGTCCGAGAGAAAGATCAGGATTACACAAAACTACAGGAATGGCAGACAAAACCAGAATACCAACAAGAATTTTTAATGTTGTTTTAAGCGGTGTACGCTTTTTTCCAGCATTTTCCATTTCTTCATTTGTGGTTATTCTGTTTTTGTCTTTTGCCATATATAAATCCTATAAACTAACTACAATACCTGCAATACAAGCAGAAACGTATGAAGTAAGAGTACCGCAAATCATTGCCTTGATTGCCAATCTTGCAAGATTTTTTCTTTGAGTTGGAGCAAGTTCGCCGATACCACCGATTTGAATTGCTACAGTTGAAAGGTTTGCAAAACCGGCAAGTGCAAATGTTGCGATTGCAATGCTCTTGTTGAATTGCGGAGCAAATGTCATAACTCCGTTAACAATATGACCATCAAATAATTGAGGGAAGTGGAGGTATGCAACACATTCGTTCAAAATCAACTTTTCACCGATTAATTGACCTACTGATTCAACAGTACCAGCAGAAGCACCCATTACCCAAGCAAAAGCAGAGAAGATTTTTCCGATAACCATTTCCAAAGTAAAGTGGTTCAAATCGATTCCGATTGCTGACCAATCCATGTGACAAGTAGTTGCGAGGAACAAACCAACCTTGCCGAAAATAACGTTAACGAACGCAATCAAACCAACGAGGGCAATCAATGAAGCAATAACGTTCAACGAAACTTTCATACCGTCACCTGCACCTTTTGAAATTGCAGCAAGAACGTTTGCATCTGTTTTTCTTCTGCTGATTTTGAAGTCGTCTTTTGTCTGGGGTTCTTCAGTTTCAGGGTAAACAATTTTTGAAATAACAAATGCACCAGGAGCAGACATTACAGATGCAGCAAGCAAGTATTCAAGAGGAATACCGAAGTTTGCACTGCCGTACATTGCCAAACAACCAGCCGAAAGACATGCCGTTGAACCAGTCATTGATGACAAAAGTTCGGAACGGGTTAAATTCGGCAAATAAGGCTTAATCATTGATTGAGCCGCAACGTTACCAACAAACGGACTTGCACAGTTAGAAAGTGCTTCTGCACCACTGACATCCATAAGTTTGTTCATAATTTTGCCCAAGAACAAGATGATTCTTTGCATTATGCCATAGTAGTAAAGGATATTTACCAAACTCATAATGAAAATCATTGTTGCAATCAACATAATTGCGTAAATAAAGCCAAAGTTCACGGTATCAGTGAGTTTGTCTCCGAATACAAATGCAGCCCCTTCCATAGATGCTGCCAAAATTTTGTTAATAATTTGCGCAATAAATGCGAAAATTTGTTGTCCCACAGGGACTTTCAAAATAAAAACTGCCAAAAGGACTTGAAGTAAAAATCCAACACCGACAGTTTTGTAATTAATTTTTTTTCTGTTGTTAGACATCAAAACAGCAATGCCTACAAACACCATAATTCCGATAAGACCAGTAAAATTGCTCATAATTCTCCTATCACACAAGCTACTATGGATTAATATTAACTCAAATTTGACAAAATTACGTCAAATTTATTCAGAATATTACGAAAAATACACAATCACTTAATTTTTAACTGCGAATTAAATATAATATTTTTATGAAAAAGATTTTATTTACGCTATTTTTATTGTTGGCAGGCTCGGTTTCGGCTTTTGCAGAACAAAAAGAGTCTGTGAGATTTATTTACATCAACGGGGCAAATAACGACACCCCAGCAATGAAACAATGGTTTTTCGACGGCATCGACAAGTTGCATACCCAAATGAAAAAGCAATTTGACAACGATGAATTTGTTAATCAAAAATTTCTGAAAAACGGTCAGCGAGAGATTTTGAGCCAACCGGAAATATTTTTCTGGGGAGATGAAGCTGCAAAAAATCTTCAAACCGTCAACGCAAACCTCGAACTTACGGGCATGCTCAGCCCCAAACTTGCCCAAACAATCCGCTCATTTTTCGGGCACTGTATGCACGATGCAATTTGGGTTCAAAAGCCCCACAATATGCAAAAAATTGTAAGAGAATTGCACAAACAAATTTTAGACTGCAATAAAAGAGGAGAAAAAGCAGTCCTTTTCGGCTACAGTGCAGGCAGTTTTATTACATATAGATACCTTTTCTACAAAGTTCCCTATATGACAACCGAAACAATCAAAAAGAAAATGAAACTTGATGAGCAACAAACAAAATATATTTCAGAACACAAAATCAAGCCGACCTGCTTAGATGCAATCACACAGATGAATTTGGCATACTACACATCAGAAGAAAGATTGATTCCTAACAGAAATTTTGAAGAATTCAAAAAGGCTTATGACTCATTAGATAGTGTAACAAACACCGCTTGTATCCCTAACAACACCGTTTTGGGTATAGTTAACTACGCAAGTCCGCTCGTTCTTTTCTATTCGGATTTTAACGACCCAACCATTGAAATCACAGAATATAACGAGGATTTGTTCATTCATATCAAAGATAATGACATGTTTTGGTTGACGGTAAACTTCAGCAACGATCCGCTAGGTTACCCACTTTCGAGGAACTTAACCGACCAAGAAATTGAAGAATTACACAACATGTCGTTTACTAAAGACGGACGTGGATTTTTCCACGACAAATCAGACTTCAGATGCCCAACAATCTGCCTTTCTGCACATACATCTTATTGGAAATATGCGAAAAAGTTTGCAAAAGCAGTAGTTAAAGCATATCAAGAAGGTTATGAAAACTTCTACCCTCATGAAGAAGAAATATAATGAAAAAAATAAAATCATATTTTAAAACGCACGAAACAGAAATAACACTATTTGTGTTTTCACTTGCTATGACAATATTTTACTTCTATTCTCATGGAAATATTTCGACAGACACGGGAAGAGAAGCTATGATTCCTATGGCAATTTTGAATGGGCAAGTATTGTATAAAGATATCTTGAATATCTATGCACCGCTTGGATTTTACATCAATGCAATTTTTATGGCAATCTTTGGTATCCGACTTGAAAGCCTATACATCGGAGGAGCAATCAGTGCGATAATTTCATTGATAATGCTATACAAAATATCAGTAAGTTTTTTAAATAAAACAATATCAACTATATTAGCTCTATTTGTTGCAACGTCTTGTTTTTACAACTCGACGCTATTTAATTATATAATGCCATACTCATATTCTGTGACGTATGCACTTTGTTTTATATTTTCGACAGTTTATTGCTTGATAAAGTTTTGCGAAAACAAAGAGTGCAAAGTCCTTTATATATCGGCGATATTAAGCGGCTGTGCCTTTGCCTGCAAGGTAGAATATTCAGGAATTTGTCTAATAACACTATTTGTGTCATATTGGATTTTAAGGGACATAAAAACCTCAGCAAAAGTCCTTGCAACTATTTGTGTTATCCCTTTCATATCATACGCAATTCCTCTTATGCAAGGATTGACAATACCTGAGGCAATTAATGCTTTTGAGATTTTTTCAAAAGAAGCGGTTGCTCCTTCTATGATTAACTTTTCAAAATTAGTCGGAACAGTTTTTACCCCTTCTGATTTTATAAGTTGGATAACAGGAATTATATATTTTGCAATTTTTGTTGGATTAGTAGTTTTGCTTTTAACATTCACTAAAAACAAGATGATGACGCTGATAACACTATTTGTGTTATCTGTGATTCATTATTTTTCACAAGGTGAAATTCATTTTTCGTTTTTGCCGGTTTTAATGACGATATATTTTATTATCAATTTTAAAAAATTATTACAAAAGCCAACAAAATTCATATTGATATCAGCAGCAATTTTGTCATCATTAAAGACATTTTTCAGAACAGACATATTGTTGTACGGAAGTTTTACATTACCATTATTGCTAATCGCACTGATTGTAGTTGTTCTTGACGACTATTCGAAAGTCATTGAACAAAAATTGAAGTTCCCATTGTTCAACGGACAATCCACAATAACACTAATAGTGTTTTTACTTGCGGCAGGCGGAATATCAAACTTTTATTACAACATTGAGAAAAAAGAAATTTATTCTTTTCCGATAAAAACAGAGAGAGGAAGAATCGATACCGAAAATGTTTGGCAAAAACAATCTGTGAAATTGCTTGATTTTATCGAAAAAAATACGAAAGAAGAGGACAAAATTTTATTTTTACCCGAAGGTTGCATGTTCAATTTTTTGAGCAAAAGACCAACGGATATGAAAATGTACGTTTTAGATATTACTTTTGTCGAAACTTTAGGCGAGGATAGAATTGTAGATGGTCTTTCTCAATATAAATATATCGTACTTTTGGAAGGGTTCGGGCTTGGAGGTTTGGGAAAACCTGATTATTATAAACAATCGAACAAAATCACTAATTTTATCAAAGATAATTATAAAATAATTTTTATAGAGCAAGATATCGGTACCGAAATTCTTTTCTTTGAAAGAAACAACAAGCAATAAAAAAGACGGGATAACACCCGTCTTAATTGTATTTTAGCGATTAATTAAACCAATACGAATTGAACGTTCAATTTTTCGCCTGTTCTGTAATTTTCTTGAATATCTTTAACTTTAACGTCCATAGACTTTTTGTCCAACTTCAAAGAGAAAGTTGCATCTTTATCTTTGTCGTATGCAGTTAAAAATTCTTTAGCACCGAGTTCAACTGAAACAGATTCTTGACCTTTTCCGTAAACAGTACCGGTCAATTTACCTTCAGCTCTTACTTGGCGAGGGTTTTTCTTTTCATCTCTTTTTTCTACGTTTATTACAACTGCCATGGTATATCTCCTGTATAATATTTATATTACTTATAGTACATGCTTAAGATATAATGTAAAGTATGAAAGACGAAATTTTAATAAAAAAAATTTGTGGAGATGTAAAAGAAGAACTTGAAAACATAGGATTTTCAAGCGATTACGTCGATTTTGCAAAAAATAAGTACAAGAATTTTACTTTTAAAATTTTTGAATTAAAACCCGCCGAAGCGAATATTTTGAAACAAACATGCCTTTCTTTGGGATTTGATGCGGCAGTAAATCGAGATGCAGTTACTTGTAAATGCGAATTTTCTGACGCAATTATCAATGGCTCGGTTTATCAAATCGAAAAATTGTGTGAAAAACTTGAACAGCAACCTTTTAGGCTTAAAAAACTTTCAAAAATATTAAAAGGAAAAATCACACCGCCAAAATTTTATAAAATTTCAGAAAAAAAATTCGACTACAAAAAGCCTTATTTGATGGGAATTTTGAACATTACCCCCGATTCTTTTTCTGATGGAGGAAAAAATTTCAACCCAACAACCGCAATCGATAATGCCCTAAAAATGGTAGACGAAGGGGCTGCAATCATTGACATAGGCGGAGAAAGCACCCGTCCTGATGCAACACCAATTTCAAGCGAAGAAGAGTGCAGAAGAATTTTGCCCGTAATTTCGGAATTAAAAAAATCCAATCAGAATATTATCATCAGCGTTGACACGATTCACCCCGAAACCATTGTAAAAGCAATAGAATTGGGTGCAGATATTTTGAACAATGTTGCACAAATTGAAAAGTTTGAACCAGTTTTTGCCACATTGAAAAATCACAAAACTCCAATCGTTATAACTCATTCAGACACTATCCCACCAACGCCCGTGACACAAGACTTTGATGGTGATATTGTCGAAGAAATATACAAATTTTTTGCAAAAAAAATTCAATATCTTAAAGAAAAAGGATTAGGCGAAAATCTACCTGTTTTAGACGTTGGAATAGGCTTTGGTAAGTCAATTAACGACCAATTTGAACTCATAAAACGTGCAGATGAATTTGAGACATTGAATTGCCCGATTTTGTACGGTATAAGCAGAAAATCGTTCATATTCAAAACTTTTGGACTTAAAAACAGAGACAAAATCACTCAAATATATGCACAGCACCTAATCTCAAAAGGCACAAACATTTTGAGGGTACATGACGTAAAAAGTCACGCCGATTTGATAAAATACCTTGATAAAATCAAATAACTATTTTCTCTCGATAACATCATCAAAAACTCACTCATCGCAAGAATTTTCGTCATCTTGTGGCAAATCAGACATGTCTATCTCAACGTCATCTAAAAAAATAGTGCAATTTTTTACTGGTCGTTTCTCAATCGATTTTAAAACGTCAGAAAACTTATCAATAGGTTTAAAAGCATATCCGCAACCTTCCGAAAGACACGCCCCCATTGAAAAAATAATCTCATCTGGATACCTTCTGCAAATTCCAGGGCGACGCTTATGAATTTTACAAATATGATTTTCCAAATCAAAATTCGAACAACTGAAAATAAGCCCCAAATCGTCCTTTCCCTCAACTTTTAAATACGAATAAAACGGGTGCAAATGTCTCAATACAGAAAACTCTTTTTCTGAATTGATTGTATGCTGTCCATGACGAACATAAATCCTGGAACAGCAAGCACCACAACGATTACACGCACCACTTCGGACATATTTCTTTCTCAAAATGTATTTATTAACGAATTTTTTAATCGACCAAAAAATTTTCATACAAATATTATACCAAAACAAACCTTTTTTGTCGGAAAAATAAGCATTTTTAATTCTTTTCATTGAATTGTTTTTATATCATCTTTTTTGAAAATTTTGTTGTGACTAGAACATGAAAACCATGACTGTGCATGGATTTCATAATATTAATTTTTGTAACAATGAATATATACAAAAAAGCAATTTTTTCTTTTGAAAAGACTTTATAAAAGAGTAGAGAGAATGAAG
>SAMEA104315421__coassemble_537_pt1 | contig 62036 bp, 62 predicted proteins | sample SAMEA104315421__metabat2_high_PE_028 | metagenome-assembled genome bin SAMEA104315421 (sample SAMEA104315421) | gut metagenome | biome: Monkey gut; feature: monkey-associated habitat; material: faeces | place: China | collected 2013
CTCACTTCGTTCGCTGTATTTGTCGTAACGACACCCGCCATTACTGTTCTTATTCAATTATATCGTTGTTTTTTTTAACACGCAAGAGTAAAACTCATTCTTCGTTAACTCTTGCGGGGGTTCGCATCCGTCAAATTATGCTCACTTTGTTCGCTGTATTTGTCGTAACGACACCCGCCATTACTGTTCTTATCCAATTTTTAACAAACAAGAGCAATCTGATTCTTCGCTAACTTGCAAGAACTCAAATTCTCTTGCCGTGTTTAAAGTATCGTCTAAAAATAACTTTTTGTCAATATTTTGATATTATGCTCGTGAAAAAACTTCCACGCCGACATCTGTGATGACATTTTCGTGGAAATATGCACATGCCCCTATCATTGCTGCGTTGTCGGTGCAATATTTCATTGCAGGGATATAAACTTTATAGCCTTTTTCCTCAAACGCTTTAATTTTTTTTCTGATAGCGGAATTTGCTGCAACCCCGCCTGCCAAGACGACTTGCTTAATTCCGAATTTTTCGCAAGCATTGAAAGTTTTGTCTGCCAAAATGCTCGTGATATTTTCTCTGAAACTTGCCGCAACATCAGCCTTGTTGAAATCAGGATTTTCTGCCGAAAGTTTCTTCACCAACTGCAATACAGCCGTTTTTAAACCGGAAAAACTAAAATCGAATTCACCGACGTGAGCCTTTGTAAACTTATATGCATTAGGGTTTCCGTCCTCAGCAAGCCTGTCAAGATAAAGTCCTCCGGGGTATGGCAAGCCCAATAATCTTGCAACTTTATCGAACGCCTCACCTGCTGCATCATCGATTGTTTCGCCCAAAATTTCACTGTCAGAATAGTCGTTAACCCTGATAATTTGCGAGTGTCCGCCACTTACGAGCAATGCCATAAATGGTGGTTTCAAATCTGTGTCGATGTAATTTGCACAAACGTGAGCGTTCAAGTGATTTATCCCGATAAATGGCTTATCGTAAACCAACGCAAGTGTTTTTGCTGCATTCATTCCGACTAACAATGAACCAACAAGCCCTGGACCAACCGTAGAGGCAATCGCTGTAAGGTTTTCAGGCTTCATATTTGCTTCTTCAAGTGCTTTTGCAATAACTTCATTAATAGCCTCAAGGTGTTCTCTTGCAGCAACTTCGGGAACAACACCGCCAAATTGCATGTGAGTTTTAATTTGAGAAGCGACAATGTTTGATAAAACTTCTCTGCCGTTTTTGACGATTGCACAAGCCGTTTCGTCGCAACTTGACTCTAGTGCTAAAATTATTGCGTCACCTTCGTTTTCGCCAATTAGAACTTCTTTATTTGTTAACGGTGTTTTTAAGATTTTTGTGTTCATTTCCGTATCTGCTTTCTAAAAAATCAATCGTTTTGAGATAATCTTCATACAATTTTTTCTTGCAACTTTCAGTTTCCATATTTGGTTTTGCAGTGCCGCAAACCCTGTTTATTGTTGAAAATCTTTGGCGTTCAATGTAAATTTTTTGCCTTTCTGATTGCAATTTTTTGACTTGCTCAGGCGTCAAATTCGGATTGATAATGTCCGCCGAAATAGGTGTTGCGATTGATAGTAAAGTTATTATAACAAAAAATTTTTTCATAATTTCCCCAATTCATATTATCAGTGTATATTACCAGCATGCCGCCGTCAAATGTTTGTGTCTGTTTGTGAATTTTTTCATAAGGGTGGGGACGCAGTAATTTAGCAATAACGAATTTATCAGAAGAATGACCGGATTGATTCGCTACACTCGCAATGACATGGAATGATTGCATTTTTCCAAGTTGTAGGTTGGGTTTTAACCCAATATCGTAATTACTGTTATTCTGAGTGATTTATCCTAAAAAGAATATATTTTCGCAATCGTTTTATCCAATATTCTTTGTTACACTCAAAATTACGGTATTATAAAAATCCAAGCGAGCACAAACTCGAAAAAGGCTCAGAATGACATAATTTGCTTACAGTCATATTGAGCATAGCGAAATATCTATTTCCTTGCTTTCATCAGAGATTTCTTCGGTCTATACAAGACCTCAGAATGACGGCAAATGTATAGTCAAACCCAAACATTGACTTTCAAAAAGTAATAATTATAAAAAAAATATGTTGATTTCAGAGTTTATAAAATCGTTAAAAGGCTGTCGCCACTCAAAAGTTGCTATTAACACAAACGGAGCATACTGTCCCGATTGCGGTCAATTTGTAGTCGTAAAATGGTATCTTGTCCGTTGTTCTTGTTGTGGGGTGAAGCGAGTTGCCTATCTCGATTTGAACGACAATGTCAGACCTGCGGAAAAATTTTGCCCGAATTGTGGGGGAGTGCATACAGTCATTGAGGAGTTGGATAGAATTAATTTTGTCGATATAAACTTTGCAGTTCACAAGCGTGAGGTCATTGAGCCGGTAATCGCAAAGGCTTCGACCCAAGTTTGGACTGACCCCGACGATACCGAAGAACAGGCTTTGTTGGGGTTGAAATCGGCATAATTAATTAAAAAAATCAAAAAAGTCAGGCTTGAGGGGGGATTTTAATTATTTTTTAACAATGTTTTTTATCCTGAAAAACATTGCCACGAGAGATTTTTGCTATTTTTTCCAAAAATAAAATGTCAAAATTGAATTAAAAAATTAATATTTAGTTAAAGAAATCAGGTTCGTCCCAAAACGGTGCTATAACAATAATGTAAGAAATGAAAGAGCAATGCTCAAGGAGGAATTATGAGATTCGGTATTATAGAAAGAGAACCTGAAATGTTATTTGATAGTTTCCGCAACAATTTGGAAAAATTGGTCAGAGACAATTATGCACAAGGTTTCCGTCCTTGCTGCGAAATTAAGGAAAACGAAAAAGAATACAAAGTAAAATTCATGCTTCCGGGAATGAGCAAAGAAGACATCAACGTTGAACTTGCAGACAACGTATTGACGGTTAAAGCAGAATTCAAGAAGGAAGAATCGCCGGAAGATGAAGTTTTGCATGTATCAGAATTTACATACGGCAACTATGAAAAATCAATCAGATTTGAACAAGAAATCGATGACGAAAAGTCAACGAGTGAGTACAAAAACGGTATTTTGCACATCACATTGGCAAAAAAACAAGAAACTAAAAAAGACACTGTAAAGAAAATTTCAGTAAAATAATTCTTCATTCAATAATCCTTTTTTCACATTTAGGCAAGACAACGCTCCCCATTGAGGAGCGTTTTTTTTATCAAAATATTACTCATTAAATCGAAATTTATCTAACATATTTTTAAAAAATAGATAAAACAACCCCCCGACTTGATATACACGCTTTAGGGAAAAAGTTCAATCAAGTCTAAGGGTGTTGTGACTGTAAAAATGTAAAATTTGTATGAGATACTATATATTATAACCATAATATCTTGTATTAAAAACTATGTCAAGCGATATTAACAAACTGGTGATTTGACAAAAAAAAGAGATTATATAATAATAAAAACGTTATGGTAAACGAATATACAGCACATCAGAAAAAAGAAAACGAAAAATTAGCCGCATATCATTGCCCGAGATACGAAGAATTGCCGAAAATTGATGTTTATATGGATCAGTTAATCGGTATTCTTGAGGAATATCTTACCCCTTTTGAAATTCCTGGGGAAGAAAAGACCATCACGGCGACAATGGTTAATAACTATGTCAAACAGAAGGTTATTGCACCGCCAAAAAACAAAAAATATTCGAAAAGCCACATTGTTTATTTGGTCGTAATCGGTGTGTTGAAGAACGTTTTGAGTATTTCGGATATCGGAAATCTTATCAAAATGCAAACGAGACAATATTCTTTGAGCAGAGCGTATAATTTCTTTGCGGAAGAATTGGAGAGCGTTTTGAATGTAACGTTTGGTGCGAGAGATTTTGCGGAAGCGAACAGCAAAAAGGAACGCACAAACCTGTCAAAACTCGTCCGCTCGGCACTTTTATCGTTTGCGAATAATGTTTATGTTAAGAAAAATATTTATTATATGCTCCAAGACCAGCAAAGAAAAGTCGAAAAGGTTGAAAAAGCCGAAACTGAAAAGTAAGTTGTATTTTTTGTGCCAAGGGCATCAAAAATTTGTTATAATGAAAATACAGGGACGGAGTTTTAATGAAAAAGACGAATTACGATTATTTTAAGGTTTCAGGCAAGAGCAGTTTTCCGAAAGAATTATACCATTACACGTCACCAAAGGCTTTGAAGGGTATTTTGAAAAGCAATCACCTTTGGTTTTCGAATATTTATTTTCTCAACGATAAAAGTGAGATGAAATATACATATTCGTTGATTATGGAACTTTTGTCGCAGATAAAAGAGTTCCTTGTCCCTGAATTTTACGAAAAAATTTTGGCACGGGCAGAATATATGACCTGCAATTCTTATTTTGACGAGGAAAGTGAAATTTTTGCACGTCTCGAATTTTATGTTTTTTGTCTTTCTACCGAAAAAAATTGTTTGAGTCTTTGGAATAATTACACGAAAACAGCCGACAAAACAGGCTATGGCATAACTTTTTCAACCGAAAAACTCAAGGACAGTGTCGAGGCGAAAGGTTACGAATTTTCAGCATTTGCAAGGGTTTGTTACGAAAAAGAAAAACAAAACAAAATGTTGACCGATACGATTTTGAACTTTAACCAAAAGTTTAAAGAAGCCAAAAATGGCAAGGAAAAACAGGTTATTTTGTGGGATATTATCGATAATTTCAAGATTTATAGCGTATTTTTAAAACACCCTGCGTTCGTTGCAGAGAATGAATTTCGGATTGTTTTGGGAATAAGAAGTCATTCGCACAATGAGGTTTGCGAATTTGAAATTCAAAACGGTATTTTTGTTCCTCATATTGAGCATGAATTGCCCGATACAGAGACTTCGACGACGATTAAAGAGATTATGATTTCGCCGACTTGTGATAAGGAACTTGCGGTTTATAGCGTTAGAAAACTTGCAAACGCAACAAAACACTACTTCGTTCCGATAACGGTTTCTGATATTCCGCTTCGAACTCAGGCAAATTAGGCATAAACAAAATTTGAAAATTTAGAACGCAAAAATCATTCTTACTAAACCTAAAATAACCGTTTCGATTATTTGTAAAACAATAAATGCCACGATGGGTGAAAAATCAATGCCTGAAATCGGCGGCACAATTTTTCTGCAAGGGAGAAAGAAGAAATCGCAAAATTGTCTGATAAATCTAAACGGTTGATTGTACCAGTTGATGTTGGGCAACCACGTCAAAAGGCAACCTACGACCAAAATGAAATAAGTTGCATTGAAAAGATTTAATATTGTTTTGTAAATGGTAATGCCCAAAATTTTCTCCTTAAATAAAAAACTGTCGCCCCTGATTGGCGGCGACAGTTTTTAAAAAATAACTATGATGTTTTGGAAGTGTTCATGCAATCGCAGTTTGCTCTGTCGGCAGGAATACTTTCAATTAAAGTTACCAACATCTTTTTAAGATTGTCAATGTTTTCATTGAAGATTTTGCAAACTTGTTGGTGTGTAACAGGTTCAACGTCACCTTCCAAACCGCAGTCGTGGTCAGTGATAAGAGCGATTGTTACAGGACACATATCAAGTTCTTTAACAAGATGAACTTCAGGGAACTGAGTCATACTTGCAACTTCCCAACCTTGTCTTGTGAAGAATTGAGATTCTGCTTTTGTTGAGAAACGAGGACCGTTGATAGTAACAACTGTGCCTGTTTCGTGAACTTTGATGCCGTTTTTGTGAGCAGCATCAATTGCCAATTTACGCAACTCAGGGCAGTAAGGATTAGCAGCACTTGCGTGAATTACTTTCGGGCCTTCGAAGAAAGTGCTTTTACGTCCATCTGTCCAATCAACGAATTGGTCAGGAACAACGAATGAACCAGGTTCAACGTGTTTTTGGAAACTACCTGCTGCACAAGGAGAAATAACTCTTTCGCAACCCAAAGATTTCAAAGCCCAAACGTTTGCTCTGTAATTTACCAAGTGGGGTGGAAATCTGTGGTCGAGACCGTGACGAGGCAAAAATGCTACCTTGTGAGGTCCGATAGTTCCGATTGTAATAGTGTCACTCGGTTTGCCGTAAGGAGTTTCCATGTTGATTTCTTCAACTTCTTGTCCTGCAAAGAAAGAATAGAAACCTGTTCCGCCAATAATACCGATTGTTGCTTTTTTTTCATTTGCTTCCATTAAAATAGTCCTTTCTTAATGATAGTTGAATGATTATGGAAGATGATAACATAAGCAGAAAACTTATACAATCCTTTTTTAGGATAATAAACTAAAAGCATAAAAAAAGACTCGAACTTTCGAGTCTTTTTGTTTTGAAAAATTGTGATTAATTTCCACGAATACGTTTCGAATCGCCTGACAAGTCATTTTGGTCAGTTGTAACGTTTTTCAAATCTTGAGATAACAAGTATTCACGTTCGAATGACCAGTCATAGTCTGTATCAGAAGAATCATCGTACATAGGAACGATAACACGTCCGTCTTTCATCAACCGAATTTTCAAACGGTCAGGATTAACGACATTGCTACCTTCATCAGCGGAAGTAGCGATGTTTCGACCACCTTCACCGTTTACGTCAACTGTGATATCAATGTGATCTTCACCATCCGGCCATTGTTTGGGCAAATCCCACCAAATCATACCGTCGTTAGAACGGAATGTCGGGTTATCAGATGACGTACCTTCGCCGTAACCGCCCATAAGAATCATTTTTGAACCGATTGCTTTTTGCAAATCGCCACCGTTGTTACTCAAATCCGGCCAGAAGTTTGACGAGTTAACGACACCGTTTTCGTTCATAACTGCTGAAACTGCGTTTTGCATCGTGTTCATTGCTTTTTTGTAAAGGAATTTTTCTTTATTTTGCGTTGTTTTGCTGATAATAGGAATCAATAACATTGTTAAAATACCAACAATCGCAAGACAGACCAAAACTTCTGCCATTGTCATTGCTTTTTTCTTTGTTTTCATATTATTTCCTGTTTTCTTCTTTACACCTTCTGCCATGATATAATACCACAAAATTTGGATTATTAAACATGTTTTTACAAAAACATGAATAAAAAATTACAATTTACTTGATATAATTTTTTTAGGTGTATATAATCAAAGAGAAAAGTTTTTCAAAAAGTAGAGGAAAAATCATGAAAAAAGATATTCATCCGGATTACAAAAAGACAGTTATCAAATGTGTATGCGGAAACGAAATTGAAACCGGTTCAATTCAAGACAATCTTACGGTTGAAATTTGCAACCACTGTCACCCGTTCTACACAGGTAACCAAAAAATCGTTGACACAGAAGGACGTGTTGAAAGATTCAAAAAACGTTACCAACAAAAATAAGTGTTGTAAGAAAGCCGCATAGCGGTTTTTCAAAGATACCCGCACCTCTAAGGCGGGTATTTGCGTATAAAAGAGGTTACAATGTCAAATCACAAGGTCACTCCGCAGGTCAAAATTATCTCCAAGCCCGAAAATATGCTCCAAACAATTTATACGGCTTGCAGAACTTGTTATTCTGCTGATTCTCCGATTAATATTAACGAGAGCGAAAGTGCTAACGACCCTGAAAAGGCCTTAAAATTAGTTAAAAGGGTCATTTCATCAGGTCATTACAGCACAATCGAACACATTCAGGTTTCATACGCTATTAGTGGAATTTCACGGGCATGTTCGCACCAATTTGTGAGACACAGATTGATGTCATTTTCGCAAAAATCGCAACGTTATGTTCAGGAAAAAGACCAATTTGATTACATTGTACCCACTTCTGTCGCAAAGGACGAAGAACTTGCGAAGAAGTACGATGATTTCATGGCAGCGACGACGAAGTTTTACATCGAAATGACGGAAAAGGGCATCAAAGCTGAAGATGCGAGAATGATTTTGCCCAACGCAACAGCGACGTCAATGGTTGCAAGTTTAAATTTGCGAGAATTAATTCACCTTTCGAATTTGAGACTTTGCACGAGAGCACAAGCTGAAATCAGGACTATGGTAAAGATGATGTGTGATGAACTCATCAAAACAGAACCGTGGCTTAAGGAATATTTAGTACCGAAATGTGAAAAAATAGGCTTTTGTGACGAAGATAAATCTTGCGGACGAAAGGCAAAAAGAGGACTTGATTAATGGAAGAAATGCTCGATAAAATCAAAAAGATTGAAGAAAAATATACCGAATTGGGTGAAATTTTAAGCAAGCCCGAAGTAATCCAAGATTACAACAAATTTCGTGACCTTTCTAAGCAAAGAAAGTCAATGGAAGAAACCGTAGAACTTTATCACCAATGGCAAGAGGCTAAAAAGGCAATCGACGACGGCGAAGAAATGCTTCACGGTGAAACCGATGAGGAGATGAGAGGCTTTTTGAAGGCTGAGATTGCTGAAAATGAAAAGAAGATTGAAGAATATTCCGAAAAGATGAAGGTTCTTTTGTTGCCCCGTGACCCGATGGACGATAAGGACATTATGCTTGAAATCAGAGGTTCAGCAGGTGGTGACGAAGCGAACATTTTCGCAGGCGACTTGATGAGAATGTATATGAGATACGCTGATAAAATGGGCTGGAAGACAGAAGTTTTGTCAAAGACAGAATCCGAAATGGGTGGTGTATCGGAAGTTATCATCTCTGTTAAGGGTGATAGCATTTATAGAAGATTGAAATACGAATCAGGAGTACACAGAGTTCAAAGAGTTCCTGAAACGGAATCTCAAGGCAGAGTGCACACTTCGACAGCAACAGTTGCGGTAATGCCTGAAGTTGACGATGTTGAAGTCGAAATTCGTCCGGAAGATATAGAAATGTCGACGGCACGATCCGGTGGTGCAGGCGGACAAAATGTAAACAAGGTTGAAACGGCTGCAAGACTTTATCACAAACCGACAGGAATTATGATTTTCTGTACGGAAGAACGTTCACAGTTGCAAAACAAAGAGCGTGCAATGCAGATTTTGAAGGCTAAATTGTACGATTTGGAACGCCAAAAGCAAATGCAGGAGATTACGGACTTGAGACGTTCACAAGTCGGTACCGGTGACCGTTCGGAACGTATCAGAACTTACAATTTTCCTCAAGGAAGATTGACTGACCACAGAATTAATCACAACCTCAACGTTTGGACGGTTATTGACGGCGATTTGGATGAGTTGATTGACTTGCTCATGGAACATGACCAAAAGTTGAAGTTAGAAAAACTTGCAGAGATTGAAGAATAATGGCAGAATTTAAACATTTTCCCGTAATGGCAAAAGAGGCGACAGATGCACTTTGTCTTGAGAGCGGAAAAGTTTATGTTGATGCAACTTTAGGCGGCGGCGGATATTCAGCGATTATTGCGAAAAAGATTTTGCCTGACGGTAAATTGTTCTCATTTGATGTTGACAACGATGCTATTAAGGCTGCAAGCGAACGTTTGCAAGAGTTTGCCAATGTTAAGATTATCAAGGATAGTCATGTTAATATTTGTGAACACCTTGATGAAATGGGCGTTAAAAAGATAACCGGTGGTGTCGTTTATGACTTTGGGGCATCGTTTTATCAGTTGACGAACGGAGAACGAGGCTTTTCGTTTCAAAAAGATGCACCGTTGGATATGAGATTTAATCAAGATGCTGATTTTTCGGCTTATGATGTCGTAAATGGCTATCGTGAGGACGATTTGGTCAGAATTTTCAGTGAATATGGGGAAGAAAGATTTTCGAAAAGAATTGCAAAAGCGATTGTCGAAACGAGGAGAAAATCGTCGATTGAGACGACGAGCGAACTTTCGGATTTGATAATTAATTCAACCCCGAGGATAAAGAGCAAAATCCACCCTGCAACGAGGGTTTTTCAAGCAATTCGCATTGAGGTTAATGGAGAACTTGAGAACATAAAAGATACATTAAGAAATATTCTGCCCGTTTTGGAAATAGGTGCTATAATTTCGGCAGTAACATTTCATTCTGCGGAAGATAGGATTGTGAAAAATTTTTTCCGAGACAATTCGGCGAGATTTCATGAAGGCGGAAAGTTGGAAATCTTGACGAAAAAGCCTTTGACTGCATCGGAGGAGGAGTTAAAGGTCAATCCACCGTCACGTTCGGCGAAATTAAGATTTGCAAAAGTTATTAAGTAAGGAGCAGATTTTGACACCTGAAGAATACGAAAGAAAGCAACCAAAACATACCCTTTCGAAACTCAATAAATCGCTTTGTCGATTGCTTGCGGTGATAATGATTGTAATGTTTTTGAGTTATTATGTTACAACACTTTTGCAGGTTCGTTTATCGAAATTGAGCAGTGAGACGATTAAACTTAATAATGAAAATATCGAACTCCAAAACAAGATGGATAATTTGATGTCGTATCATAATGTGGAAAGCCTTGTAAAGCAGCACGGCAACCTCGATACGGCGACTGAAGTTATTGAAATGGGGGAAGAATTGCCCGTAAGCAATAAACCCGTCAAAAAGAAAAACTTCTATCCGAATTATTATAGATGGTCATTGGGTTTTTAGGATAAGTTCGAAAAATTTTTGCTTTGATTAAGATAGATTAACTTTTCACCCGATTTTACGCATTGTGCTATGATTACAGGGGTTAGCCCAACGGGGATTTTTACTGCGAAAGCAAAAATAATGGCAAATAATAATAATAACTTAGACAGAATGAAAATGTTTAATAATCGACTAAGGTGGTTGAAGATTATCTTCACTGTTTTTGCAGCACTTTTGGCGATTTATTTGTTTGGGGTGCAAATTCTTGATATTAAACATTATGCGAAGAAAGCCAAGGCTCAACGTATTGCGAAAAAATTCATCATGCGTGGCTCGATTTTGGATAGAAATGGTATAAAACTTGCATCTGACCAACTTTCTTATAACGTTTACGTTCATAGACAATATATGGATCATACTCCCGAGGAAATTGCACAAAAAATCGCTAAATACCTTGGTATGACTGAGTCTGAAGTTGTATCGATTATCAAAAATAATCCTAATAATATCATTCTTTTGAAAAAAGACATTGACCGTCCGACTGTTGAAAATATGCGTAAATTGGGACTTCGGGAAATTAGTACGGATAGAAAAAATTGCCGTGTATATCCTCAAGACACAATGGCAGCACACATTTTGGGCTATTATAATGCTGATGCGGACGTTGCTGCGGGCGTTGAGTTTACGATGAAAAAGGAACTTGAAAAAGTTGATAAAGACATCGTGATTGAGACGACTCGAGGGGGCGATGTTATTTACGATTTCAAAACTGACCCTGAAAAAATCACTTCTCCGACAATCGGTAAAACGGTTACATTGACTATCGATTCGGCTATTCAACACGTTTGCGAAAGCGAACTTTTGAAAATGATTATGGAAAAACAAGCCTTAAGAGGTGCGGTAATTGTTATGAATCCGAACAATGGCGAAATCTTGGGCTATGCGGTATATCCTACATATAACCCGAACGACTTCAAGGCGGCAACATATACACAACTTAAAAACTGGACGCTTTCAGACGTATTCCCCCCTGGGTCAACATTTAAGGTTTTGACGGTTGCATCTGCTGTTGCGAATGGCAAAATCCATAGAGATTCAACGGTTTGTGACTCAGGACGGGTTGAAATCGGCGGCTGGACAATTTCAAACTACGACTACCACAAATTCCCTTACCCTGGGGATATCAATATGGAATATTTGTTCCAACACTCAAGTAACGTCGGCAGTTTGAAGGTTGCACTTTTGATGACACCGAGAGAATTTTATAACAGTTTGTATAAGTTCGGTATCGGTCAAAAAACGGGAATTGACCTTCCGGGGGAATCGACGGGTCTTTTGCCGAAACCTGAAACTTGGGATATGTCAAGACATGCCTCAATGGGTTATGGCTACGGTGCTTCGGTTACTTGCATACAAATGATTTCTGCTATTGCAGCAATCGCAAACGATGGTTTGAAAGTTACTCCTCACGTCGTTAAATACCCCGAAGAAGAACTTCCTAAACACGTTAAAAAAGTTCGTGTAATGCAACCTGAACAGGCACGACTTGTAACTGAATTTTTGACAAAAAGTACCTCAAGAACGAAGTTGCCGTTGAATTTGTCAAATTATCAAGTTGCCTCAAAAACAGGTACATCAAGAAAAACAATGGAAGGTGCAAAGGGTTATACCGACAAACTTTACACCTCGGCAATCGGCTATATGCCAGCATCTGACCCGCAAGTTGTTATCTATGTCGTAGTCGACTCTGCAAAAGGATGGGAGATTTGGGGTTCAACCGTTGCCGTTCCTGTCTTTGCGGAAGTTGCAAAACAAGTAGCAAGAATTTTGAACCTTAAGAGTGATAAGTACCCGGGTTCAGGCTTTAAGGCTTGCACAAGACCTTTGCCCGACTTGGAAGCGGAAAGACTTGAAATTGAAGCGGAACAAAAAGCTTTGCACAAGTTTTCACTTTTCCCACAAAGCGACAAAAAGAAAAATACAAAAAATATAAAAAATCAAAAAAAATCATTCTTTGGATTTGATAAAAACACAAAAAAAACACAAAAGGCTCAAAACGCCAAAAAGCCCGCAAATAACGGCAAAATCAATCGCAAAAAGAAAAATTGAAAGAGTAGGATATGTTATTAAGCAAATTAATTTCGGGAATAAAAAATTCCGAAGGCATAAATTTTAAAGAAACAGAAGTCGCGGGAATTTCCTATAACTCAAAGACCACGCAGAAAGGCGACATTTTCGTATGTTTGGTTGGCGAAAATTCTGACGGGCATAACTTTGCCAAAATGGCGATAGATAACGGTGCTGTTGCACTTATGGTCGAAAGAAAATTGGATTTTGATATTCCACAAATCAAAGTTGAATCAACTCGTCATCAAATTGCGGATTTGGCGGCAACTTTTTATGATTACCCGTCCAAAAACATTAATATGATTGGTGTTACGGGAACAAATGGCAAGACGACCGTAACTCATCTTTTGCAAAAAATCTTTGAGGCTAATAATGAAAAATGCGGTCTCATCGGCACTTTGGGCTTCAAGTTCAAAAGTACAGACAATTATGCCGAAGCGAAACACACCACTCCGCAAGCACCTGAGTTTCAACATTTACTCAAACGTGCTGTTGACGCTGGGATTAACACAATTTCGGCTGAGGTTAGTTCACATTCGTTGGAACAAAATCGTGTTGGCGGAACGGTATGGAATACGGCAGTTTTGACCAATTTGACCCAAGACCACCTCGATTATCACATCACGATGAATAATTATTTTGAGGCGAAGGCAATTTTGTTTCGAGGTTTGGGAAAAGGTGCAACGGCTGTAATTAACGCCGATGACGAGTATGCTGAAAGATTTATCGAGGCAGTTCCTGAAGGTGTGAAGATTGTGACTTACGGAGTCAAGAAAGATGCTGATTTCAAGGCAAAAGACATAAGTTTTTCAATGCACGGTGCAAAATATACACTTTGTTTTGAAAATGTTGAAAAGCCGGTCGACTTGCAGTTGAACGGAATGTTCAGTGTTTACAATACTTTAGCGGCTATTGCAACTGCAAAATCAAACGGTGTCGACATCGATACCATTGTTAAAGTTTTAGAAGAAACAAAAGGCGTTGCAGGTAGATTTGAAGCGGTTCATAAGCACCCGCTTGTGATTGTCGATTACGCTCATACTCCTGACGGTTTGGAAAATGTTCTTAAAGCGGCAGCAGAGTTGAAAAAAGACGATGCAAGATTGATTTGTCTTTTCGGTTGCGGTGGGGACAGAGATGCGACGAAACGTCCGAAAATGGGCAAAATTGCTGATGAAAAGGCTGATATCATCGTGGTAACTTCCGATAACCCAAGAAGTGAAGACCCCGATTTGATTATTTCGGACATTATGGCAGGAATTCAGACAGTGAACCCGAAACGAGTATTTGTTGAACCGGATAGAGGTAAGGCAATCGAAATGCTCAAAAAAATCGCAAACCCCAATGATATCGTGATGATTGCGGGTAAGGGTCACGAAGATTACCAAATTTTGAAAGACAAGACGATTCACTTTGATGACAGAGAAGAAGTCAGAAAAGTGTTTGAAAGTGAGGAATAGTAATGAAATTAACTGTTTTAGGTCCTGGGTGTTGGGGACTTACACTTGCAAAATTATTAGCCCCAAACTTCGACAGAGTATGCGTTTGGGGACGTAAACAAGATATTTCCGACGAACTTCGCAACGAAAAAAAGACGACGAAGCCCGTCACGGTTGAATTAGACCCCAAAACGGAAATTTCATCAGACTTAAAAGAGGCAATTTCCGATGCGGATTATATCCTTATGGTTATTGCGACTTCGGGGATTAGAGCGGTTTCGAAGCAGATTGCGGAAGTTGGACTTCGTGATGAACAAATTTTGGTCAACACCTCGAAAGGCTTGGAATTGCCCTCGTTGATGAGAATGTCTGAGGTTATAAAGCAAGAATTGCCGAATGTTTCGCCTGTAATTTTGTCAGGCCCGACCCTTGCAAAAGAAGTCTTGATGGGCTTGCCGACGGCGGCTTCAGTGGCTTGTGAGGATATGAATAAGGCTTTGAAGGCACAAAAACAGTTGAATGTTGCCGGAAAATTCAGACTTTATGCAAATGCTGATGTCATCGGGGTTGAACTTGGCGGAAGTTTGAAAAACGTTATCGCTATTGCTTCTGGCTTTGCCGGAGAAATGGGTCTCGGCGATAATGCCCGTGGTGCTTTGCTTACAAGAGGTATGGCAGAGGTCGTCCGTGTGAGTGTTGCTTTGGGTGCAAAACCTGAAACCCTTTATGGATTGTCGGGCATGGGCGATTTGATTGCAACCTGCTCAAGCCCTTTGAGCCGAAATTATACGGTCGGCTCGATGCTTGGCAAAGGCAAAAAAATTGATGATATTTTGAAAGAATTGGGTTCAGTCGCTGAAGGGGTGAAAACTTCAAAAGCGGTTTGTGAACTTGCTAAAAAATTGGGCATTGAAACACCTGTTTCAAACGCAATCTACGAGGCTGTTTACACGGATATTACCCCGAAAGAAATTCTTGAAAAATTAATGAATAGAAAATTGAAACGGGAAGAAGAAAGATAAATTTTTCGCCTCAAAAAGCAAAAATCCGAAGGCAAAAGACAAATTATTTTCAAAACAAAAGGGCTTAACGCCCCGAAAAACCTATAAAAACAATAAGTGGTCGGCTTAAACCGACCATTTTTCTTGCGAATTTTGTCCCCACATTGTCTTGTCGTTAACTGTCATAATTCGTGAGCGGCACGACCAACCACACAAAATTCATTCTCATCTAACTATTAATTTTTGCCCTAAACAATCGCCGATTGTCTATTCTCTTTGGGCAATAGATATTCTACCACAAAAATTAACCGTTGACAATCAAATTCAATTTTTCTTGTACCGGTTCTGCTTCGAATAAATCTCCGACTGAACATTCGAGTGCATCGCACAATCTGTCCATATTTTCATAAGAAGGTTGCGTTCTGCCGCTTGCCCAAGAATATACAGTTTGTTGCGGAAGGTTCAAAACTTTTGCAAGTTTATACAAACTCCAGCCTTTTTTCATTTTTACAACTTCTTTGATTTTAATTTTCATTATTTTCTCTCCGAAAATATTCAACACTTACATAGTATATTATACTGTTGTAACAAAAATTAATATACCGTTTTGGTCAAAATTACACTTTTTAGAGGAAAAAAAAGAGGTGCTATGTTGCACCTCAAGGAATTTTTGTTTAGAAATCTATTTGTCTTTTCCTTCAAACATATTTGAAATAATTGATTTATATTTCTCAAAAACGGTGTTACGCTTGATTTTAGCGGTTTGGCTAAGCATACCGTTCGCCATCGTGAAGTTTTCGTTGATGACTTCGAATTGTTTGATTTGTTCGAAGGATTTGAGGCTCTTTTTCGATTTAATGTGAGTTGCGATTTCTTTTTTGATAAGTTCGTGCAAAGTTTCATTTTTAATCGAAAGATTTTTGCCTGATTTCATATCTTTTGCAAGGATACCGCACTTTTGGAGAGCTTCTTCTGAAGGAACAACCAACGCTCCGATTGAGGATTGGTCTTGTCCAACGAGCATAATTTGGTCGATGTAAGGACTTTCAAGGCATGCCTCTTCAATCGGCACAGGTTCTACGTTTTCACCGTTTGAAAGTACGATTGTTTCCTTCATTCTTCCAACCAAAACGAGGTTGTTATCTGCCGTCAACCAGCCGATATCGCCAGTATTGAACCAACCGTCTTCCGTCAAAACAGCCTTCGTTGCTTCTTCGTCTTTGTAATAGCCCTTCATAACTTGGAAACCACGAACGTGAACGACACCTTTTTGGAAAATTCCGAGTTCTTCTTTTGTTTCCATATCCAAAATCTTGACTTCCGTTGCCATGAGCGGTTTTCCGCAGCAACCTAGGAAGTTCGGGTCGCCAACGTTTCTAAGTGTCAAAACGGGAGCAGTTTCGGTCAAACCATAGCCTTCTCTAAGGTTTACGCCGATTGCATCATAGAAAAGTTGGTCTTTCATTGAAAGTGCACCGCCACCTGAAATTGATGCTCTGAAATTAACACCAGCATTATCTTTAATTTTTTTATACAAAGTGTTTGTAAACAAGACGTGGAGTGGTTTTAAGAACGAACGTACAAATCTGTGATAAAGGCTTGAGAGTTTGTGATAGCCGTTCTTTTTGTTCGTAATTCTTCTTTCGCTATACATTTTGTGGATTTTGTAATTGATACTGAGTTTTACCGCAAAGTCAAATAAGCCGTACAAAAGCGGTGATTTTTGTTTCAATTTTTGGAAAATTCCCAATCTCAACGCTTCCCAAATTCTCGGAACGGACATCATTGTATCGACGTCATATTTTGTCAAATCGTTCTTCAAGCCCGTTAAAGTCGTAAAATGCAAATGGCAGCCACTCATAAAGAAATAGAGTTGAACAATGTGTTCATAAGCGTGCCAAACGGGGAGAATTTGCAAAGTATTTTCACCTACTTTTGACATAAATCCGACTTCGACAGAAGGAATTTGTGCCAAAATATTTTGGTGTGTAAGAGCAACACCCTTCGGATTGCCCGTTGTGCCTGACGTGTAAAGCATTACGCAAAATTCGTCGATATTTTGTTCGGGCTTAACAAATTCGTGGTTTTTTCCGATTTCAAGTACGTCGTCAAAGTAATAAACAGGGCATTTTACGCCTGAAATATCGTCTTTATCAGATTTAAACATCAAAATTACAAATTTCAAATCATATTTATCCAAATAAGGCTTCAAACCGTTGAGTAACTTGCCGTCACGAAGGATAAGACCTTTCGATTCGCTGTGTTTAATGATGTAATCAAGTTCTGTTACAGGTGCATTTGAACCTCTGAGGGTACAAACTGCACCAGTTCTCATCGTACCTTGTTCGCAAATACACCAGCGACCGTTATTTTCCGTGAAAATTCCGACGAAATCGCCTTTTTTAACTCCGAAAAATTGCAATGCTGCTGCAAATGCCGAAATTTGTTCTTCAACTTGGTTAAAATTCATACTTATGTTGCAATAAGTATCAGTAATTGCAGGCAATTCGCCGTGTTTTGAAATACAATCCTTAAAATAATCATTCAAGGAGGTTTGTTCTGATAAAAATTTTACAACTTTTCTTTTTCCCGATAAAAATTTTCTTTTTAAAAATATTCTTCTGCGACGTTCTTGTCTTTCGTTGCTCATAAATACACCTTTCATACCTATGAGAGTAATTATACAAGAACATAAAAACTATATCAAGTAATTATCAAAACTACATGCTAAAAAAGGAAAATCTTCATAACTTCCTGAAAATAACCGTTTCCGAATATGTAAATTTTTTATTTTTTCCTTTGAAAAAACTTAAAATTAAAATTGAAGGGTAAAAGATTACGTTTTTTTTTCATTTTTTTTGAGGAATTTTCGAGGAGAGAAATGAGTTGAAAATCGGAAAAATCGAAGTGTCTTTTTAACTCAGAAATGTACTTGCTGAGGTGTTTTTCGGCTATTTTCATTCTATCGGGTTTATTTAACGTTTTTAAATCGTACAACATTATTCTCCCTCACAAACAAAAAATATCACTCTTTTCCCCCGAAAACATTACCTAAAAGGAGTATCGGGTAAAAATCATTTTGGCAATCAAAATCCTGATTTTCACAAGAATTGATTGAAGTTGAAAAAACATAATATTTATAATATATTTAAGTCAAAACTAACTAATAAAAGGAAAAAAATATGACAAGACCAATGAATATTCCGGAAAAAATCCTCGCTGCTCACGCAGGCTTGGACGAAGTAAGACCCGGACAACTCATAACCGCAAAGTTAGATATCACGCTTGCTAACGACATCACTGGCCCTGTTGCAATCAGAGAATTCAAAAAAATCGGTTGCAAAAAAGTTTTTGATAAGTCAAGATGCGTTTTCGTTCCCGACCACTTTGTTCCGAACAAGGACATTAAGTCGGCTGAACAAGTTAAGATGATTAGAGAATTTGCGAAAGAACAAGAACTTGAAAACTTCTTTGAAGTTGGCAGAATGGGTATTGAACACGCACTTTTGCCCGAAGCAGGCATTGTAACGGCAGGTGATTTGATTATCGGCGCTGACTCACACACTTGCACATACGGTGCATTGGGTGCATTTGCTACCGGTGTCGGCTCAACAGACCTTGCTTGCGGCATGGCATCAGGAGAAACTTGGTTCAAAGTTCCAGAAACAATCAAAGTTGAATTCAACGGCAAACTCAACAAATGGGTTTCCGCAAAAGATTTGATTTTGCACTTAATCGGTGATATCGGCGTTGACGGTGCGTTGTATCAAGCACTCGAAGTTGGCGGCAACGTTATCGAAGAAATGGATATGGACGGCAGATTTACCTTCTGCAACATGGCTATCGAAGCAGGTGCAAAGACAGGTATCATCGCTGCTGACGACAAAACGGAAGCATACCTCAAAGGTCGTTCACGCAGACCGTACACAATTTATAAGAGTGATGAAGGTGCTGAATACTCAAGAGTTATCAAATACGATTGTGCAGACATCGAACCGACGGTTGCATTCCCTCACTTGCCCGAAAATACTAAACCGATTTCTCAAGTCGGCGACATAAAAATCGACCAATCAGTAATCGGAAGTTGCACAAACGGCAGACTTTCAGACTTGAAGGTTGCGGCTGAAATCTTAGAAGGTCATAAGGTTCACCCCGATGTAAGATTGATTGTTTTCCCCGGAACTCAAAAAATATACCTCGAAGCAATCGAAAAAGGCTATATTCAAACAATCATTAAAGCGGGCGGTGCTGTTTCAACACCGACTTGCGGACCTTGCTTAGGCGGACACGCAGGCATCTTGGCAGCAGGCGAAAGAGCAATTTCTACAACAAACAGAAACTTCGTCGGCAGAATGGGTCACGTTGATAGTGAAGTTTACCTTGCATCTCCTGCAATCGCAGCAGCAAGTGCAATTTTGGGTAAAATCGCATCTCCGGACAGCCTCTAATCGTAAAAGCAAATCAATTATTAAAAAAATCCCGACTCAACATCGGGGTTTTTTTATTGTAACTATAAAACTCCAACCTCACTATCGGTTTACGTCTTGCAAGTTAAAAACCTTGTAGCAAAATTTTAAAGCCTCAATATAATTGTTTTCGTTGGTACTGCCCGTGACAAGTAATCTATAAAATTTTATTCACAAAAAAGCACCTATATTTCAAGGTGCTTTTTATTTTTGGTCTTACAAATCTTTACAGAAAATGCAATTATTTTGTAATGATATTCCACGTTGTATTTTGGACATGTTCGACAGTATCTTTCGGTGTAACTTTTTTCATTTGTTTAAGATACAAAGCCATTTCATCTTGGATTGACAAGACGTTATCCTTGTCGTTCGGTGATGAGAGCCAAATTGCGTTATCTTCAGTTAAACCAGTTGTTTCTTTAAATCCGTGTGAGCCTGCAATTCTGAACGAATTCATGACCACTCTGATAGGTTCTTTCATTGTTTTCAAGTCTTGACCATTGATTGTTGCTTTGACGACACGTTGACCTTCTGGTTTTGTGAGGTCGAAGGTATAGTCAACGCCGAAGAAAGTATCTGTTCCGTGGAGAGACGCATCAGGTCTGAGTTTCGGGTTACCATTTTCGTCAATCATCAAGTTGTTTGCAATCTTATTCATCCAAGCATAAAGTTGTTCAGGTGTCATATCGACCATACAAATAAGGTTATTGCTGAATCTATATAACAAAGAAAGATTCAAAATCGAGACTGTGTCGCCATCTTGCGGAGTAAATTCGATTTTTTGGTCGCTGTTTAATTGGAGACAAGGGCTTGAAACAGAAACGGTTGCACCTTTTTGTTTAGGGTCTTGCCAACTTGCCCAAATTTGTACTTTGTGGATTAAATTTGCTACTTCTGTTTGTTTTACGAGCAAATCTTCGTTTGTTTTATTTTTTGTTTCAGAAGCAACTTTGTTCCAGCCGCCAGTGAATTTGCCCAAAGGTCTTTCAGCCCAAGCGATTGTTTCTTTGTACCAAGGAGTTACTGCTTGTTCAAGTTTTTTGTCATTTTTGTAATCAGCCAAATTTGCGGGTGTTGAAGAAACATTGCATTTTGAAATTTTATGTTTTCTATCGAAGTTAATCGTGAAAATGCTTTTTGTTACTGCTGTTCCGCCACCGTTTACGATATAAACTTCTTTACCATCTTTGTTTTTAATTTTTTCAATATTTTGTTGGTGATCGTGTCCGTAAATATACAAATCAACGTCTTTTGAGCCTTGAACGCCCGAGATGATTTGAGATTCCATTGAGAAACCTTCAACGACGGTGTTTGTGTCGTTTGACTTGCCGCTGTGAGCAGAAACGATTATTACGTCAGCGAGGTTGTCTTTTTTAATTTTTTCGACCCACTTGTTGATTTCATTTTCCAAAAGTCCTTCGGGATTGTCGAGGCTGCGGAATTGTTCATTTGGGTAATTGCACGCTCTGTCCCAGTTTTCGTTGTTTGCGTTGCCAAATCCGATAACCGCTACACGAACTTTTTTGTTTTTATCAAAGTTGATTGTTTTGATGATGTAAGGTTGATAGAAAGGTTGACCTTTTTTTGCGGCAACTCCTCTTTCGTTGACTCCATCTTCTTTCAAAACAATGTTTGCACCGAGTGTGGCAATTCCTGCATTGTTAGCATAATTAAGTTGTGGGTTGCGTTGGTTTGTAGTGTAGTTGAACTCGTGGTTTCCCATAACCCAAGCATCATATTTTATATACTTAAGTGCCGTTAACATTGGATTTTCTTTTTCGGTTTTTTGGGTCAAGGCAAATTGCGAAACGAGTGTGCCTTGAAGCAAATCGCCGTTATCAATCAAGATAATTTTATCCTTGCCAAACTTGTCTCTTTCTTGCTTAACAACCGTTGCAACTTTGAGCATAGAGTTCGGAACGGGTTTTTGCGTGGAAGCATCTTTTGCTGTCGCACGACCGTGCATATCTGTTGTTGAAAGAACTTCGAACTGGTACACCTTTGCAAGTGCAGCAGAGCAAGACATTCCGAACATTGCAGATATCAACAATGACAGTGTCAAAAATTTTTTCATAAACATTCTCCTAATAACAACTTAAAATTCACTAAAATTCACTAAAAGTCCATATCTCTTAGTTTATAGTACAGGAAAATTACACAAAAAAGCAATATTATTTTCAAAAAGATTTAGTTTTGTAATCATTGAATTTTGTCCGTCAGTGTATAAAATATTTTTGTAAAACCAACAAGGATAAAGTATGAAAAAAGCACCGATAGTCGAAATAATTTTGGTAATATTAGCGTCGTTATTGTATTTTGCGGCAAATTTGCAACGTGTTGCAGTCCCTGGGGCGGTATTTACTTTGTTGCAAAACGACCTTCAAACCACCGCTCAAAGCATCGCATCTTTGGGGTCATATTTTATGTACGTTTATGCCGCAAGCCAACTGGTCATCGGCATTTTAATCGCAAGATACGGCGGATTTAAAGTTATAACTTTAGGTTCAATTTTGTTTTTTGCTGGAAGTTTGCTTTTTCCTGTCGCACAAACCTTGCCGCTATTGTATTTCAGCAGAGTTTTAATCGGCGTCGGTTCGGCAAGTTTCTATCTCTCTTTGATTGCAGAAACAAAAAAAATCGTTCCTCATAAAAATTTCGGCGTAATCCTCTCAATCGTCCTGTTGGTCGGATTTTTGGGCGGAATTGTTGCAAACGCTCCGCTTGTTGTTTGTATCGATAAATTGGGCTGGAGAGAAACCTTTTGGATTACAGGTGTCGCAACTGCCGTGATTGCAATACTTTTTATAGCGATAAGCAAATTTGCGGACAAAGAACCTGAGGACAAAACCGTAAAATTCGATTTTTCGACGTTCAAAAGCGTATTCTCCGATAGAAGAAACAATGTTCTTTATACCTTTTCGTTCATAAATTATGGTCTTTACTACGTTATTCAAACTGTTATCGGGAAAAAATTTCTTGAAGATTTTTGTATGATAACAAACATAAAAGCGGCGACAGTTTTGTCTGTTATGGGGGCATTGTATGCTTTTGCCGGGTCAATCATCGCAATTATGAGCAAGGCTGCGGTTTCAAGAAGGGTTATTTTCTTGAAAATCGCCTCGTTCAACACGTTTTTCAGTTTCGCAATAATTTTGGCTTGTCTTTTTGTAGATTTTAAAGACCCGATTATTCCGAGTTTGCTGTTTTGTTCACTGTCGTTTTGGGGAAGCCTTTCTCCTTTGCTCGTACCGCTTTTGCACGATATTAACAATCCCAAAATCGCAGGTACGGCAGTTAGTATTTTGACTTGTGGATTTTGCGTAACTGTGGGTATTTTGGGCAATGTTGTCGGATTTTGCCTCGACTTGTTCAGAAATCATCAGACTCTCAACCTTCCGATGTTCCACGGAAACGGTGCATACATTGCGATTTTCTCATTCGGCTTAATGCTTGCGGTTATTGCACTTATCAATGTTTTCAAAATCGAAGAAAGCCAAAAAACGAAGCGTATTTTGGCACACTTGAGATATCTTGAAAACGTTCAACTCGAACGTGAAGGAAAGATTGAAGATTTGAGACATCATTCGTATCATATTTAGTGATTAATATTGAAAATATCGGTCAAAATCCACATCATCAAAGCAACAGAGGAGTTTGTAAACTTCATCGTCTTCGTCCATACGTTGAAAATTATATTCATCGAATTTCCACAATTTGGGACTGTTTCCGATAACACGAACGATTTCTTTGTCGTATAAAATTTTGAGTTTTTGCTTAACAATTTCAGTTGGCATTTTGAGCATTTTTGATAATTCGACAGCCGAAACACCCTCTTCGTGAGAGGTTTTTTCGGGGGTTAAGAACATTAGTTCCATTCCGACTTTTTTCAGGTCAGAATCATCTAATGTGCTTTGATATTGATATTCTTCTTCTTCGTAGTCCATTTTGATATCTCAAAACCCATACTGACACAGTTTATAATATCGTGAATATCGGTTTAGTTCCATCATCTGAATATTTGATTGTTAAGAAAATTATAAATTGTTTTTTAAAATATTTAATAAAAGGTGACAAAATACTTTAAAAAAAGCAAAAAAATGCGTATAATATACTTATATGTTAAAGGACGATACTTGCAATTTTGAAACGGCAGCAGAAATACTAAAAACCTTGAACTTTACTATTGACAAGGATTTTAGCGAAAAAGCAGATGCATTATTTGCAGAATGGGAAAATGTTGTCGGGGAAAAGTTGGCAAGATATTCGAGACCAAAAAAACTTACAGAGGACGGAATTTTAATAGTAAGTTGCAAAAATTCCGTCGTTGGAAGCGAACTTTTTAATTCAAGAATAAAAATCAATTCAATCTTGAAAAAAAAGGCAAAAGAAAATCAGATAGATTTTTTCAAGTTTATTAAAATCACATACGGATAAGGAAAAAGAATGATAAATCAAAGACGACAAGGTTTTACATTGGCAGAAGCGTTGATTACGCTTGTAGTTATGAGTTTGATTCTTGCAGCGACAATGCCTATTGTCAGAACTGCATCAAACCAACCGGCAGAAGCACCGTGGAAATATATTGTTCGAGGTAATCTTATCAACAATAATGCGGTTTATACGGCGTCAGAAAACAATGCACTTGCTGTTGCTGGTGATAACAAAATCCCTTACGATGACGGTATTAGCGAAGGAGACTTGCCAACAATTTTTGCAAGTCAAATTAATCCGAAAATTTCAATTGTAACGCAACCGGCAAAGAGTTCAAACCCTGTAATTTCAAGACATTTGCTTGATTTTTATGAAAAAAATGGAACAAACAAACATAAATCCATCGGTAAAATTTCATTTGACCGAAACTTTAACCTTGCGATAGGTACAAACGCACTTGATACGACGGTTAGAGATGCTACGGCGAATGTTGCTGCCCCGACAGATGCGAACGGCTGGTATAAACTCGGTTCAAACGCAAAAGGTGCTGCAAACACCGCAGTTGGTCAATATTCAATGGGCGGCACAGACAGATTGATTTTGAAAGATACCGATGGAAGTTACAGAATTTTAGAAGGTACGGAAAATTCCTCGTTGGGTGCATTTTCATTGCAACACATCTCAACAGGAAGTTACAACGTAGCACTTGGTTCATACGCAATGCAATTCAGCAAATCCGGTGATGCAAACGTTGCAATCGGTTCGAGCAGTATGGGTAAGGCTGATGGTACAGGAAACGTTGCAATCGGTGTTAATGCACTTTTAGGTAGCAATACTGTTTCGACAGAAGGCAACACGCTTGGCAAAGTTCAAGGAAACGTTGCAATCGGTTATAACGCTCTTCGTGCAGCACATAACGAATATACAGGAAGTACGACAAATACTAACGGTAGTTATAACGTCAGTATCGGTGCAAATACGATGGCATTGATTGCATCAGGTAAAGAAAACGTTGCAATTGGTAACAACGCCATGAAAAATTATGGTGCAGAAAGTTCGTCAAATGTCGTAATAGGCGGTGGAAACGCAGGAAGTACGTCCAGCAACAAATGTACACATAATACAGTTTTGGGTTATTCCGCAATGCCGGCAATTACAAATGGGACGTCAAATGTAGCAATTGGTTTTGCTTCTTTATTTTCAACGACATCTGGATATAATAATATCGCTATTGGAAATAGTTCATTACAAAGTAATACAACAGGAATTGGGAATATTGCTATTGGTTCTTCAGTTGCTGCAACAGGAAATGGAAGTAATAAACTTTATATTGGCGGTTTTGTTAATGGTAATGCTGTTCAACATACAGGAACAAACGCTTTGCTTTATGGAGATATGGCAAATAGAACTTTAGATGTCAATGGTAGATTGACTATCAACGGTGAAGCATACATTAAAAATTCATCAGGAGTTTCAAGTAAAATTGTTACTTATGATGACTTGACAAGATTAACATATACCGTCTATGGAATGACAGGACATCTCTCTGTTCCTGCTCCTGCAGGTTTGTTTTCAGATATTCGTTTGAAAAATGTTTCAGGCGATAACACGGCTGGTTTGAAGGAAATTTCTCAACTTAAGGTTAAAAACTTCACATACAAAAATGATAAGAAAAAGACACCACATGTCGGCGTAATTGCACAAGATTTGAAAAAAGTATTTCCGAACAGCGTTTTCCAAGATGGTTTTTCGAAATACTTGAAAATTAGTCGTGAAGAAATCTTTTGGGCTTGTGTCAACGCAATAAAAGAATTGAACGAAAAAGTTCAAGATATCGTTGCGAAAATCGCAGGACTTGATGAAAAAATTAAGATTTTGGAATCAAAAAATAAAATGTACGAAGAAAAAATCACAAATCTTGAACACAAAAACAAATTGTACGAAGAACGCTTGCAAGCGATTGAGTTTCAAATTGCTAAACAACTCGAAAGTAGTTCAAAAGTCCAAAACAAGTTGGAAGATGTAAAGGCTGAATAATGCGTCTTGACAAGTTTTTGAAGGTATCAAGATTAATAAAACGAAGAACAGTGGCAAACGATGTGTCCGAACAAGGAAGGATTTCTGTCAACGGACAACCCGCAAAACCCGCAAAACAACTTAAAGTTGGCGATAAAATTACAATCGCTTACGCTGGCGGAGAAACAACGGTCGAGATTTTGATAGTCCCAACAGGAAATGTCTCGGTTCAAGAAGCCCCTTCACTTTATAAAATCATAAGTGACTTTCGAAGCGAAAAATAATTATTTTAACAACGGCGGTAACTCCGCCGTTTTTCGTTTGTGAAAGCCCCGCAACTTGTCATTGCGAACGAAGTGCAGCAATCCAGTATATCAGCGGTAATTGAATAAAGTCCGGACTGCACGCTATCGCTGGCAGTGACAAGGAATTGAAAACGATTTATAGAAATAGATTCTTCGGGATAAATTCTTCCGAATGACAGCAAAGAATTATAAGCAGATTCAAACAGAACGAAACTACTTGCCATGTCAGCAAATGATGAAACATAAAAAAGAGGATTTTCAAAACAGAAAAATCCTCTTTTTTCGATAAATACAAAAATTATTTTTATATTTCTGCTACGGAGATTGCCGTTACTCCAACATTTCTAGCAGAATCCATAACCTTAACCATTGCACCGTTGGTTGTTTCATCGCTTGTTTGAATGATTACGCCGTCGGTATTGGTTTTAGCGAGTTCCTTAATAGTCGATTCAAGTTTATCTGCAGGAACTTCTTCGTCGTTGATATAGAATTTGTCCTCATCGTCAATCATAACAGTGACGGTCTTTTTATCCTGTTCCTGTTCTTGTTGTTGCTCAACATTATCAGGAACGATGAGAGATAAGCCTTGTTGGTCTAACAATGGAGCAATTACCATCATTATGATTAAAAGTACAAGGAAAATATCTGTCAACGGGGTGATATTGATTTCGTTAAATACTTTTCTTTTTGCCATTATTCCTCCCAATCCGTATTAGAAAAATCGGATTTTGAAGATTTTTGAACGGCGGGTCTTTCAGCGTAAGGTCTATCGCCACCGACTGATTGTTGGTCAGAAACGTTAGTTACGTTGATTTGCACGGTTTCTTCAGAAACAGGCATATCCGCCATGTTGTCGTTATTTTGTTGTTGTGGGCGTTCTAAATCTTTTTGTTCTTTTTTGCTCAACGGTTCGCCAGCAACCGTCAATTTTTCGTAATCAGCATCCTTGGCAGCACGCATAACTTGCATAATGTCACGGCTTTTCGCTGCCGTATCTGCTTTTACAAGAACTTCAGCCTTCTTAAGAGAAGGTTTCAAGTCAACGAGTGCTTGAGTTAATTCATCAAGCGTAATCGCCTGACCGTTCAGGTACATATCCCCGTCCTTTGTAATCGCAACGGTGGCTGATTTTTCTTCAACTGTCAATCCGCTGTTGATTTCAGGTACGTTGATGTTCGCATTGTCTGATTGGAAAGTCGGAGCAACAACCATCATGATGATTAAAAGAACAAGGAAAATATCTGTCAACGGAGTAATGTTAATCTCCGAGAACACAGCCCTTTTCTTTGAATTTGTTGTTTTAATTGCCATTGGTCTTGTCCGTTAAATTAGAGTGCTACGTTTTGTTGAAAACCTGCATTTGCTTCTTCTTCAGAATCAGCGAATGAAAGGAATAACAATTTGATAAGTTGGAAGTCGTCGTCATATCTTGCAACTTTTGATTGGAAATAGTTGTAAAGAATAACTGCAACGATAGCAACGCCCAAACCGAATGCAGTAGCAATCAATGCAGAACCGATACCGTAAGCAACTGCTGCTGATTGGTTTCCTGCTTGTGCCAAATCTTGGAATGTATACAAAATTCTAACAACTGTACCGAACAAACCTAAGAACGGACAAACACCACCGATTGTAGCAAGGATTGTTAAGTGATGTTCAAGTTTTCTTGATGCAAGTGCTGCTGCGATATCGAATGAACGAGAGAATCCTTTCTTTTGTTCTGAGAAAATTCTTACTGCTTCTTCAACAACTTCGCCTGTAACACCGCCCATTTGTTGGCTGATGTCATTAGCACCTTCTAAATTATTTTTAGCAAGTTCTTTTTGGAGTCTGGGGATGTATGAAACAACATCTCTTTTGTTTTTATTGAAAAACACAAAACGGTTAATAGCAACCGCTAAGGTCAAAATTGAGCAAATCAAAATCGGTAAAAGTACCGGCCAGTCCATTTGAATTGAATGTAATAAAAGTTCCATTTTTTATTTCCTCTTTCTGTATTTATCGATTATCTTCTTGTTGCACCAAATACGTTGTAATCGAACGTAAATTGGATATCTACTGAATTTTCTCTGTATTCGGCAGGTAACGGTCTAAACGGTGCAGTCAATTTTACTGCGTTCAATGCCGCTCTATCAGCCGATTGTAAACCAGATGATTTCGAAACGCTTACGCCTAAAAGTCTACCGTCACGGGCAATCGTGAATAACAAGACTACACGTCTGCTTTCTTCCCCTTTCGGAGGATCCCAGTTACGCTTGATTCTTTGTTGCAAATCACGCATATAAGGACCGAAATCAGGTTCTCTGATTGCATCAATACCAGGGCGTCCGTTCGGATTTCCAGGTCCGGGGTTGCCGTAGTTGCCATGTCCTGAACCTCTTCCAACACCAGTGCCTGTTCCGACTCCTGAGCCACCTTTTCTTGAGCCGGAACCTGTTCCGCCAACTTTGCTACCTGAGCCATTTGTTGGTGCAAAACTCAAACCTGAGCCTTTGCCTGAACCTGAACCGCCAACATTTTTGCCGCCATTGCCAGTGCCGGTAGGTCTCGCAATCGGACCGGTGCCAGCAGGTGTACCAATGTTCGGAATTTTTGTTTTCGGTACGGGGATAACAAAGTTGCTCTTCGGTTTGTCTGTTGTTCTCGGAGCAACGGGTTTGATTCCCGGACGAGGTGCAGGTGTCGGTGCTTGAACTCTTGCAGGTGCTGATTCTGTCTTTGCTTTGTTTCCGAACAATGATTTTTTCGGTTGTTGAACTTTCTTTTTAGGTGCAGCAGGTGCGGGTGCTTGTGCTGCTTTTGGTTTTTGTTTTACAGTAGGGCTGCCGCCACCTTGTTTCGGCATAGAAACAGGGCGTTTCGGGTCATGCTTTCCGCCTGCTCTTGAGTTTTTATCTGCACGAAATCTCGTATTTTTGTTAATCGGTGTTTGTTCTTTATCAACCAGAACAAACTCGATGTCTTTCGGTTTCGCTTCAGGCTTGTTGAAAACGACAAAAGATATGCCGAGCAAACCTGCGATAAAAATAAATAACCATACCAAAAGAACCGCAAGGGGGTGAATTGCGGTTGATACCATAATTGATTTACCTAATGATTCTTTTGGATCTGCTTTAAAAACTGCAGGAATTTTGTAGTTGTTTGTTTCCTGCTCATCTGATTCTACGTATTTTCCTAAGATTGACATAATTACTCTATAAGTTATCTACACAATTTATAATAGTTTAACAGAAACTGTAAAACTTGCAAAATTGCTTAACTTACTTAACATTTAATTAGCCGAGTTTACGGTGACTGGTTGGTCAATAGTAATTTCAACAGTAGAATTTGCAGGAATTTCGACGTCTGTACCTTTTGTCCACAAAGATTTTGCAATGCCGATGCCGCCGCCGATGGCAGTACCTAATGCAGCACCTTTACCGACTGAGCCACCTGAGATTGCACCGCCGACAAGACCAGCCAATGCACCAGCACCAGCACCTAATGCTGTATCTTTAACATATGTTTTTGCGGTATCTTTTGCTGTTCCTGCGACCAAAATGCCTGTGCCGTCTGTTGTTTTAATCATTGCAGAGATAGGAATTACGTTTCCGTAAGGTGTTACAATTTGAGTAAATCTTACTTGCAACTGACCGTTGATGCCTGCGTGGTTACCTTTTTTAGCAAGGGTTACATTTCCTTGGAGTGTGCTTCCTGCTGGAGCAATAAGGATATTGTTATAATAAAAATTGCTTGCCAAAACAGCAGTAACTGCTTGACCTAATGATGCTGTTTCTGAACTCAAAGTTGACATTGTTGTAATGTTAACGCTTGTGCCAGCAGGAACAACAACTACGCTACCTTTCAAAGGTTGATTGGCAGTCGGAGTGTATGGAACTTGTTGATATTGTTGATATTGGGGATTAACGACAGGTGTAGCAGCCGTGACAGAGAAATTGCTTCCCGCAAGGGTCGGCAATACTGTCATTGAAAGTGCAATCATCAAAGCCGTAACTTTATTTTTTTTCATAACCTAATCTCCTCTTTTTTTACTCACAATATTATAAAGAATTTTTAATTTATTTTCAAATCTTTTTGAATTATTACGAAATATTCATCTCCGGTTTTGAGATGGGTATGTTTTCCAAAACCGTAAATGTTAAGAGGTTGGAGTTGCAAAATTGGATCCCATCCTTCATTATAGTGTGCAACAGTCTTGTAATAAGCCGGTTTCGTCTGTTTGCCACCGATGTAATCATTTCTATCACCAGCGATATGTCCGTCGATATAATAAGTTCTCGAGTATGAAAGTTCTCCATCTGGTGTAACAATTTTGTTAAGTCTTATTTTAATCGAAGCATCTTGACCTTGAACAGGTTCCCGAATATCCTCTACAACGCCGTAAACATGCGAGTTTTTGGGGAATACCAGAAACTCATCAATGAACATATCCGTGACGTTGATAAATTCACATTCATCGCCAATATCGTTCGCAAATGTGTTTATCCCACGAAGATTTACAACTCTTAATAATGTTCCGGCCTTAATGATTATGGGCTTTTCGGGAATTGTTTCATCAGGATAATACCTGTCGAACGTCACTGCTCCGACTTGCAAACCTAAAAATATTAATAATATTGAAAGAAAATATCTCATATATTTTATAATAATAAAATTTTAAAAAAAATACATAATATGACTATATTAAATTTTCAAATTTTTTGTATAATAATTTTAGGAAGAAAAAATGAATTTATATGTTGTTTCAGACAAACAAGGTTCAGGTAAAACCTTAATAACGGCAGGCATTGCGGCGACAATGCAATCACTCGGGTATTCCGTTGGATACTATAAACCCATACAAACTGGGGCTTTTTCGCAAAGCAATTTTGTCACATCTCAAGATATTACTTTTGTCAAAAAAATCGACCCGAATCTTAACACGGTTGTTTCTTATGTTTTGAAGTCTGATGCGTTCCCGTATTTGGCTGCTCAGGCGGAAAAACAAAATATTCAGCCTGAAATTTTGGTCAGAGATTTTTTGACGTTGAGAAAAACTTCCGAAATCGTTATGGTGGAATCTTGCGGTGGTCTTTTAGCACCGTATTCTGAAAATATGCGTTCGATTGACTTTGCACAGGCTTTGCAGACGGAAGTTTTGATTGTGGCTGAACAGTCGACCGAGGGATTTGAAAAAGTCCTTATGATGATTGAAACCGCAAGACATGCGGGGCTTAATGTTCGAGGCATTATTATAAACAAATTTATCAAGACTGACGATTTGAACTTGAAAAATCTTCCTGCACTTCTTGAAGCATACTCAGGAATTCCAGTGGTAGGCATTGTTGGTTGTTTGCCGAAAATTACGCCGTCGGGCTTAATTGACACAGTTTTACATTCGATTGATTTGGAGACAATTTTCGGGGTAAAAATTCCGAAACTTTCAAGATAATCAGTCTTTCAGGTAATCTGTGAAAGATTTTTTGACAACTTTATACCCACAACCGTCGGGCATTTCGGCGTAAAATGACAGTTTCTTTTTGGGATATTTTCGGCAAAGTCTCGGACGTTTGTCATAAACCGTGCAAAGTCCGTCGTCGCCTATGTATTTGCACGCAAAAACGAAATTTCCGTTTTCATCTTTTTCTTTTATATAAAACCTTTTGTAGGAGGGAAAAATTTTTTTCATAAACTCAAATTCTTTTTCCGAATACAAATAGGCAGAATAAACGTTACGACAGCATTTGCCGCATTTTTTACATTCTCCGACGATTTTGTAATCCTGTCTTTCGGGGACGAAATATGATAAAAATTCCCAATATAATGATTTTATAAAATCTGTAAACATTTTTGTTTTATATAGTATTATAGTAAAATAAAATAGACATTAAAATTTTATCATACAAGGAAAAAAAATGGCAAAGAAAAAAGGAAGTAAAAAAGGAAAACAGAAAAAAGATAATCCGCTTTTTTCGTTTATAAAGGCTTCGTTAGTCACGATTGTCGCAATCGGTTTGGCTTTTGTAATAATGTTGAAAGTGTTCTTGATGACTCAACCGCCTATTCCGAATTTGCAAAATTTCAAACCTAATCAGGTTACGCAAATTTATTCTGAGGACGGAGAACTTATTAAAACCTTTACGGCATATAAGTTTGAGCCTACTCATATCAAAGATGTTCCGAAAAATTTGGTCAACGCTTTGATTGCGACAGAAGACAAAAATTTCTACAAACACCAAGGTTACGACCTTTTTGGTATTGTCCGTTCGACTTTTGCAAACATTTCTGCAAGACGAACAGTTCAAGGTGCAAGTACGATTACCCAACAGTTATCGAGAATTTTGTTCCTTTCGAACGAAAGAAGTTTTAACAGAAAAATTAAAGAAATCATTATTGCTTCGAGAATTGAAAAATCTTTGACAAAAGACCAAATTCTTGAAATGTATTTGAACAACGTATATTTAGGCTCTGGGGCATACGGTGCGGCAGGTGCGGCAGCGACTTATTTTAACAAACCGCTCAAAGACTTGACCCTCGCAGAATGTGCCTTGATTGCAGGTTTGCCACAAGCACCTTCTGTCTATTCGCCTTTTAATAACAAAGACCTCGCTCTCAAGCGTCGTGCAAAAGTTTTGGACAGAATGTATAAAATGAAATACATTACAAAAGACGAAATGAAACAGGCAAAAGATGAACCTCTGAAACTCAGTCAGGTTGTGGGTGCAAGAACTTTGAACAGAGCACCGTACTTCGTGGACTACGTTATGCAGGAACTCGAAGAATTGGGCTTTGATGAACAAGATATTTCTCAAGGTGGTTATAAAATTACAACAACTTTGAATTATAAAGTTCAAAAAGCCGCTGAAGAAGCGGTAAACAGAAACCTTGCTTCTTGGGGCTTGTCAGGTAGCAAAAACCAAGCGGCAGTGTTCTCGTTCTCCCCTGTTGACGGAAAAATCATTGCTTATGTCGGCGGTAAAAATTACGCTCAAAGCCAATACGACAGAGTAACACAAGCCGTTCGTCCTCCAGGATCATCATTCAAACCGTTCGTTTATGCAACAGCGGTTTACAAAGGCTGGTCGCCGAATGATATTATTGAAGATACCCCGTTTTCAATCGGAACATGGTCGCCTCGAAATTACGGAAGCAAATACAGAGGAAAAATTCCGCTTTATAAAGCATTGGCATTGTCCTCAAACGTTGCAGCCGTAAGACTTATCGATGATGTCGGAATTAAACCTGTCATCATTATGGCTCGTGAATTAGGCATCACAACTCCACTTGCGAACGATTCAACTATTGCTTTGGGTTCAAATGGCGTAAAATTGTACGATATGACCATTGCTTTCGGCGTTTTTGCAAACGGCGGATTTAAGGTTAAACCGTTCTCCGTTTTAAGAGTCGAAACAGCAAGAGGCAAAACGATTTACTCCGCTGAAAAAGTTTCGAAAACAAAAGTTTTACACTTCGAAACAGCAGGTGCCGTCAATGCAATGCTTGAACAAGTAATCGCAGCAGGTACAGGTGCAGCAGCAAGAATCGGCGTTCCTCAAGCAGGTAAAACGGGTACAACAGATGATTGCAAAGACGCTTGGTTCGTGGGTTACACCCCTGATATCTCGACGGGCGTTTGGGTAGGAAACGATGACAATACGAAACTCCCCGGAATTACTGGTGGTACGCTCCCTGCAATAATTTGGCGTGACACGATGAAGGTTACTGCTGAGTCAGAAAAAAATGCTAAGTTCCCCTATCCGAAATTCGAACTTAAAGCATCTACAAAAGTTCCGCAATCAGAAATAACGGAAAAGGTTGAATCGCAAGCCGCTGACCCAGATAAAGCAGCACATGAAGAAATTCAAAAACGCTTGCAAGAACAGGAAAACGCTTTGAAAGAGCAGATGAATAAACCCGCTGCTCCCACTCCTCGCAAGCCGAATTACGAAACTCAACTCGAACCTGTCAGATTGACCCCTGCAGAACCAAGCAAAAATTTCAACGAAAATTTGAATAACCAAAAGGCTCAAAATAGCGGCGGCGGTTCGCAAGGAAGATTTTTATAATCTTATTTTTCAAAAAAAGAGCAACCTCGAAAGGTTGCTCTTTTATTTAATCCTTTCTAAAACGTCGTTAAGACACGGCATTGCCGGAATCGCACCTTTTTTCTCAACACAAAGACTAGCAACTGCATTTCCGAATTTTGCAAAATTGACTAAGTCGGAAAGGTTTAGTGCGTCAAGACTTTCACCGCTTTGTGTGAGTTTGTGCAAAAAACCACCCCAAAAAGAATCTCCCGCTCCAGTCGTGTCAACGACTTTGCAATCAAAAGGCTTGACAAAAGCACCCCCGTCTTTGTTGTAAACGTAAGCACCTTTTTCGCCAAGAGTTACGACAACAACCTTGACACCTTTGTTGTATAATGCTTTTGCGGCTTTTTTGATGTCGGATTTTCCTGTTAAAAGTTCTGTTTCCTCGTCAGAAATTTTCATAATGTCAACAAGCGGCATGAGGCTTTGCATGTGCTTTTTGGCAATTTTTTCATTTTTCTATAAGTTTGCTCTGTAATTTGGGTCGTAAGAAATTATCGCACCATTTTCTTTGGCAAAATTTACGGCGAAAAACGTTGCCGTACGGGCAGGTTCGTCGGTTAGAGAAAGCGAGCCGACGTGAAAAACTTTGGTTTGTTTTAATAAATCTGTGTTGATTTCGGATTTGGAAATTTTGGTGTCTGCTCCAGGTTTTCTGGCGAAAGAAAATGACCGTTCACCGCTGTTTGAAAGACTTACGAACGCTAAAGTCGTGAAATATTTTCCGTCTATGATTAATCCTTCGGTGTTGATTTTTTCGGAGTCTAAAGTTTCTTTCAAAAACGAACCGTGCATATCATCGCCAATTTTGCCCAAAAATGCTGTTTTTCCGCCTAATTTTTGGATTGAGACGAGGACATTTGCTGGTGCACCCCCTGCATTTTGTGCAAAAAGTCTCTGCCCGTCAGAATTGTAGCCCTGAAAGGTGAAATCAATCAGAATTTCGCCCATTGCAACAACATCGAAAATTTTTTCTGAAACCATAATTCGCCCTCGGTTTTTAAAAATAATAACATTTTGACAAAGTTATTTGCAACAAAAATATTTTTAGTTATTTTGAAGATTTTCGAAATGACTTTTTGGGTAATTTTTAAGATTTTTTGTTTAATTAAGGAATAATTTGTAGGTTAAACTTTTAGTTTATTGTTATTGCGAAGAATCTTGGAAAAAGATTGCCAAAATAGATTCTTCGGTCTTTTCAAGACTTCAGAATTACGTTTAATGCGAGGTGGGCAAGATTGGAAAACACTGGACTGTCGCACTCCGCATACGCTTCGTCCGCAGTGACAATTAACACCAAAAATCTAACTCAAAATCGAGTTAGCAAGTCATCGCATTGTAATCGACATTATTTTCCGAATGTCAAAACAGACAACTTGCGAGCTTTTTTCTCTTTTTGTTCGTCTCTTAATTCCCAGCAATCCAAGCAGCGTGCTTCATAAGTTTCATCAGCACCAATCATAATGAGCGGTGAATTTTTGTCGGCTGGTTTGCCGTCAATCAAACGTTGCGTTCTGACTGCGTATTCGCTTCCACATTTCATACAAATTGCGGTCAATTTATCGACTTTGTCTGCATAAGCCAAAAGTTGAGGCATTGAGCCGAACGGTTCGCCTTTAAAATCTAAATCTAAGCCGCAACCGATAATCCTTTTTCCTTGTGCAATAAGGGTTTTGACGACTTCCAAAATATATTCGTCAAAAAATTGCATTTCATCGATTGCAACGACGTCGTCTGATTTTTCGACAACATCGAGGATTGATGCAGCATCTTTAACCTTGCAAGTGTCAAGGAACATGCCGTTTCTCGACTCGATGATGTCGCTTTTTGAACGGGTATCGATTGCAGGCGAAATAATTTTGACTTTTTTCTTAGCAATAACAAGTCTCTTTACTCGTCTGATTAATTCTTCAGTTTTTCCGCAACTCATTGGTCCGGTTATAAGTTCAAATCTGTAACCCATTCCATAAATCCCCTTATCACAACGGCTTTTGCCGTCCACAATTATGATTGTAGAACAAACTAAACCACATTGTCAAAGCATGCCTGCCATACCTGTTATATTTGTTAACCATGTTTAGCCTCGACGGAGTGTCGAAAATTAGGCTTTGTAAATTTTGTGCAAATCCTTTGAATAGGGTAAAATATCGACGTTTATGGCAGAAATTGTTTTTAAATCCTCATCGTTTATTTTGTCAAAAACTTTTTTGTCAAACTCTTTGTCTGAGGAAAAAATAATCGCATTTGTGACATCAAGCACCCGTTTGTCGATGTCAAAAAACGCCTTAAAGTAAGTCAAATCAGAGGTCATGCCGTTAAATACCGCAAAATTTTTAAAATGTTCTTTATATTTTTTGACGGTAAATCCGAAAAAGGTTTCCTCATTCTCGTTAAAGTCAGTGTTTGCACAGGAATTGAACGCAAAAACGCCATCTTTTTTGAGTGATTTTTTAATATTATTAAAGAATTCGTCCTCGAAAAATCTCTCGTCGATACCTTCATTACCCGCAACATCAGTGATTATAAGGTCATATTTCGTTTTGTTGTTTCTCAAATAAACGAGAGCATCTTGCAGATGAAAATGGAATTTTTCACTTTCTGTAAAATTAAAATATTTTTTTGCAATCGGCAAAATATTTTCCTCAATGTCAACAACGTCAAACTGTTTGAGGTTTTTAAAAATTTTTTCAAATTGTTTGACTAAAATTCCCGTGCCGAAGCCGATGAGCAAGATTTTTTTTGCATTTTTCTTGAGCAAATATGAGAGCAGAAAATAATTCAGATAAGGAATATTTCCTTGATATATGGGCGAATCAATCCTTCCGGCCTGAAAACTTATGCCGTATCTTAAAAATCTTCCGATAGAATTTTCGCAAACGGCAATTGAGTGAAACGGCGATTCCACCTGAAAAAGCACCTTGTCCTCCGCCATTCTTGCACAAGCAATCGCAACGGATTCCAAGTCGACATTTTGGTTTTTCATAATATTTTCGGGAATTATCACGCCATTTTCGCTAAAGGAGTTTGCCATTTTGACCTCATATATTATCTTAATTATTATCGCAAAAAGTTTTTTTGTTGTAAAATCAAAACATACAAGATTTACACGGAGGAACAATGGAAGAAAAAGAAAATTTGGATCATATCCGTCAGGCAAGAATTCAAAAACTCACCGATATTGCAGATAAAGGCATTAATCCTTTTAAATATTCATTCGGTAAAAATATAAAGGCACAAGCACTTCAAGAAAAATACGCAGACCTCGAAGCAGGCGTAGAAACTGATGACTGGTACGCTGTTGCAGGTAGAATTACCGCAATCCGTAACACAGGTATGTTTATGGATTTGCAAGATGATAGCGGAAAAATCCAACTTTTCTGTCACAAAGAAAATATGGGTGTTGACAAATTTAAAGAACTTAAACTCCTAGATATCGGCGATATCATTGGTTGTACGGGTGCTGTAAGAAGAACTCCCCGTGGAGAATTGAGCCTCAAGGTCAACGAAGTTACTCTTTTGACAAAATCATTGAGAGCATTACCGGAAAAATTCCACGGCTTGACTGACCTCGAAACCCGTTACAGACAAAGATATATTGACTTGATTATGAACGAAAATGTCAGAAAAACGTTCAGAATCAGAAGCCAAATTATCACAAAAATCAGAGAATATCTTACAAATCAAGGATTCTTGGAAGTTGAAACTCCTATGTTACACACAAAAGCATCAGGTGCAAACGCTAAACCGTTTGTAACTCACCACAATGCTTTGGATATGGATATGGTTTTGAGAATCGCTCCGGAACTTCACCTCAAGAGACTTTTGGTCGGCGGTGTTTCAGAAAAGATTTTCGAACTTAACAGAAACTTCAGAAACGAAGGTATCGACACAAGACATAACCCTGAATTTACTATGATTGAGATGTATCAGGCTTATGTTGATTACAACGAAATGATGGCTCTTGTTGAAAATATGGTTTCTTCAGTTGCTATGGACGTTTTGGGTACAATGAAAATCACATATTGCGGCAAAGAAATCGACCTCACTCCTCCGTGGGATAGAAAAACAATGATTGGTGCTATTTCAGAATATACGGGAATGGACTTCTCAAGCGTTGTTAACTACGAAGAAGCAGTCGAAAAAGCAAACGAATTGGGTATCGACGTTGAAGATTGCAAAAACTGGGGCAAGGTTTTGGAAAAAATCTTTGAAGAAAGAGTTGAACCGCACTTGATTCAACCAACCCATATCATCGATTACCCGAGAGATATCTCACCGCTTGCAAAAGTTCACAGAGATAACCCGAAATTGACCGAAAGATTTGAAACAAGAATTAACGGTTGGGAACTTTGTAACGCATTTTCAGAATTGACTGACCCGCTTGATCAAAGAAGCAGATTTGAAGCACAAGCCCTCGCTAAGGCAAACGGCGACGAAGAAGCAATGGAAATTGACGAAGACTTCATCACTGCTCTTGAATATGGCATGCCCCCGGCAGGTGGTATGGGTATCGGTATTGACAGACTTGTAATGCTTTTGACAGATTCGCCAACAATCCGTGATGTCATTGCGTTTCCGACAATGAGAAACAAGTAATTCAAGCAGTCATTGAGATACCGCCGACGGGGTGTTCTGAAACGTAATGTTAACAAATGTTTCAGAGTTTGCCCTCAAAAAAATCTTCGGATATAATCAAAATCGTGGATATAAATGAAAGGAACATTGTTCATGAACAAAGAAGAATTAGTACAAGAAGTTGCAAAAAAAGCAAAAGTTACTCAAAAAGAAGCAGCAAACGTTATTAACGAACTTATGGATATCGTTCAAAAAACAGTTGCAAAAGGAGAAAAGGTTACTTTGGTAGGCTTTGGTACTTTTGAAGCTCGTAAAAGAGCAGCAAGAACTGGTCGTAACCCCCAAACTGGTAAGGCTATCGACATTCCTGCTAAGACTGCTCCGGTATTCTCAGCTGGTAAAAAATTCAAAGAAGTTGTTAACAAATAGTTTGCAAACTTTAAGTTTAAAAACCGTCCTCGTTGAGGGCGGTTTTTTGTTGCTATTGTCGAAATTTTCATGCCCTGTCATTGCGAGGAACGAGCGAGCAGAGTGCGAGGGCTTGGCGATGAAAAGACAAAGTCTTTGAAATCGACACCCCGTAGACACGTTTATTGCGAGCGGAGAGAAAAACAACAATATTTCGTGGCAATCCAGCCCTTCTCTTTTCTTGTCCTTCTGAGGGCAAAGCCCGTAGAATCTTGAAAAATGTTGTTAGAGCAGATGTTTAGAGTCACAGAATGATAGGTTTAGTCATTCTGAGCCTTTGGGGCGAAGAATCCCAAAAATCCTCAAAAAACTGCAAAATTAACATTCTAATATGTCCAAAGAAGAGATAAACGAATGATTTTCCTTTCTAATTTGAGTTATAGATTTATTGCCATCGTAAAGAAAAATATACAAATTACCGGCAAAGCAAAAGTCAATGATTACTGGGCTTTTAGGTGTTATTGTTAAGTTATGTAAATTCATTTTATTAAAATAACAATTATTTGAAGGATTTTTATTTTAACTACTTGCATAATTTTCAAAAAAGAATTATAATTGATAAGAAATTGGTTTCGAAAGAAACCCTAAACTATATAATTAGCCCGCAAGGGTGTGTAATAATAAAAAGGAGAATTAAATGAAAAAAGGTTTTACTTTGGCAGAAGTTTTGATTACACTCGTAATTATCGGTGTAATTGCAGCAATGACTATCCCGACATTGATGAACTCAACTAACAACCAAGAATTCAGAGTTGGTTTGAAGAAAGCAATTTCAGCTTTGAACCAAGCAATGTCATTGAACTATGCACTTGAAGGAACTCAAATTGGTGCAGAAAATTTGAGCTCATCACAAAACATAGTTGACAACCTCTTCAAGAAGAGAATGAGCGTTATCACAACTGCTACATCAGGTACAGCATTCGGAGTTGGTTCAACTGGTATCACAGCAACAGACAACCAAAACGTATTCTACACAGCTGATGGTGCAAGATATGCAGTATCATATGCAGCAGGTGCATACGATCCGGTTGCAGACCAAATGTACTATGGTTTGATTTTGATCGATGTTAACGGTGAAAAAGGACCTAACACAGTTTGTACTAACGCACAACAACCGACTGATACTTACGTAGCAACTATGTACGGTAACAGAGTTGTTGCAGGTGCTACAAGTTCACCAGATGCTAACTATTCAAAGGCTGCTCAAGAAGTTGTATTCGATAAGAAAGGTAGCAACAATACAACTGCTACTAACTAATTAAGTTATATAGTTTTAGTTTAAAACCGTCCTCGTTGAGGGCGGTTTTTTTGTTGCTATTGTCGAAATTTTCATGCCCTCTCATTACAGCACGATGTGGGCGAGGGCGGTTTCGTTCTCGATTTTGTCAATTTTTATTTTCACAAACTGATTTTTAATTTTGGGTGAACCTTCAAACAAAACTTTAATGTAATTTGGCGTAACTGCTTTATACAAGCCAGTTTTGCGGTCTGGATTTTTTTCTACCGTGACAAAATATTCTGCTCCGATATTTTTTCGCAAAAATTCAACGTGTTTTTTTTCGGACAAATCTTTCACAAGTTGCATGCGGCGATGTTTTTCGCTCTGCTCAACTTGACAAGGCATAGTTGCCGCAACGGTTTTCGGTCTTACGGAATACGGAAAAACGTGGATTTGCGAAAGGGGTAATTTTTTCAGTCTTTCCAAGGTTAAATCGAAGTCCTCGAGCGTCTCTTGCGGAAATCCGACGATTATATCGCAACCCAAAAATACCCGTTCAAATTTTTCATTCAATTTCATAACGACATTTTTGATTTTTTCATAACCATAATGTCTGTTCATGTTCTTTAAAGTCTTGTCGCACAGGGATTGTAGCGATAAATGAAAATGCGGACAGAATTTTTCTGAACTTGAAAGAAAATCAATCAATTCTTCAGTAAGTTCGTTTGGGTCTAAAGAGCCTATTCTTACAGTTTTTGCATCTGTTTTGTCAATTAATTTCAAAAGGTCGAGCAAGTTTTTTTTCTCAGGAAAATCAAGCCCCCATTGACCGACGTGAATACCGGTTAAAACAATCTCGTTGTAACCGTTTCGGGTAAGTGCATCAATTTGTTCAAGGACATCTTTTTCGTCGCAACTTCTTGATAACCCTCTTGCGATGCAGATTGTGCAATACGAACAGCGGTTGTTGCAACCGTCTTGGATTTTGATTGTGGCTCTTGTGCGGTTGAAGTTTGAGAGTTTTTCGTAGCGAAAATCTCGGTGTTCATTAATTTCTGTAACAAATTTTTTTTCATTACTTTTGATAATTTCGACGACGTCTGGCTTTTCATAAATGCCGAAAATCTTGTCAATTAGAGGATTTTCCTCGTCTTTGTGAAGTTGTGCATAACAACCAGTCAAAATAATTTTAACGTTCGGATTTTTATGTTTAACTGATTTGATTGCTTGGAGCAACTTTTTTTCCGCCTCTAAAGTAACGGCACAAGAGTTAAAAACATAGTAGTTGCAAGTTTCGACATTTTCTGCCGCCAAAAATCCTGCATCGAGGAGTTTTTCTTCCATCACTGCAGATTCTGTTTGATTGGTTTTGCAACCGAAAGTTTTTATTAAAAAAGTCGCCATATCGTTTTCAGCCGTGTTAAATCTATAAATTAAGTTAATTATAACCGAAAAAAATATTACAAAAGGTTAAAGATATAAATTTGTTTGTCTATTTTTTATAAATGAATTATAATAGAAGAGGATTATTGTAATCCGCTCGGATAAACCATCGGACTAATGAAAAAATTTATTAATAATATAAAGACATATATAGTTTTAATATCAATGTTGATTATGGGGCAACCTGTTTTGGCTATTGATTTTGAACCGCCCGTACCAACAGATGAACGTGCCGGTTCATTTCAGAATGCTCCAATGCCGGATTTGTCCGACATGCCCACTAATAGAACCCAAAAGTCCGATAAGAAAAATAAGCAGGTAATTTCGGCTATTAAAATTGAGGGTAACAGAATTATTCAGAATAACGACATCACAAACGCAATGAAATTGCAGGTTGGCGACGTTTATTCTCCGGAAAAAATTCAAAGTTGCTTGACCGAAATTTATAACATGGGTTGGTTTACTGAGCGTATGCGTGCAGTTCCTGTCAAAGACAAGAACAACAACGTTATTTTGAAAATTTATCTTGAAGAAAACAGACCTATTACGGAATTTACAATTACAGGCAATTCTGTAATTTCAGCAGGCGAAATTTCTGAACTTTTAGCACCATTGGAAAATCAACCGCAAAACATTGCGACACTAAACGAAGCGGTCGAAAAGGTTGAAGCACTTTATGCGTCAAAAGGATATATTCTTGCCCGTGTCGAAAACGTTCAAGATGATCCCGATGGTTGCGTAAACATGCATATTTCAGAAGGTATCATCAACACAATCAAATTCGAAGGTAACAACAAAACAAAAGATTATGTTGTTAACAGAAATATTTTGTCCGTCCCCGGCACGATTTACAACGAAAATACAGTCAGAGAGGACTTAATCAGACTTTACGGTACGCAAGCGTTCAAAGATGTTAACAGAACAATCGAAAAATGCGACGATCCGAATTATTATGACATTACAATCAACTTAATCGAACAAAGAACCGCTACAATCAGTGTTGGTGCCGGTTTGGATACGGCAACGGGTTTCTTCGGTCAGGTTGGTTTCGTTGAAAATAACTTCCTCGGCAGAGGTCAAAGAATTTCGTTGAACTTCTTGGCTGGTACCGGTGTTCTCTTGTCCGATGATTCAACTTTGGACAGAGCAAACTTGCAAGGCGACATTAGTTTCTTCGATCCGAGATTCAGAGGAACAGACGTTTCGATGTTGTATAAAGCATTCTGGCAAGACTTTGCAAGTTATCAAGTACCGCTTGCAATCGAAAGAAGATTTGGCTTGGAAGCAGTTGCATCAAGACAATTCAAGAAATTCCGCAACTTGTCAGGCTCGTTCAAACTTGGTATTGAAAATATAGATTTGTCGGAAGGTAATTACACGCAAATGGCGAATTTGTACGCAGCACACGGAATTCCGATTTCAGAACGTGCTAAACAACTTCGTGGCGGCACATTCATATCATTGTCACCTTCATTGGTTTACGATACTCGTGACAGAGATGTTAACCCGAGAGACGGTCTCGTTGCAAACTTGAAATTCACTGAAAACCTCGGTTTGGAACACACAAGCGACACTCACGGTATGTTAACCGGTGGTATCAAAAAATACTTCCCTGTTATGACGAAGTCATCATTGTCAATTACTGGTCGTGCTGGTGGAGCAATCCATGGCGATGTACCTGAGGTTATGGCATTCAGACTTGGCGGTCCTTACTCTGTAAGAGGTTATAAGATGAGTTCTATCGGTACGGGGAACGCTTACGTTATGGGTTCAATCGAGTTGAACACACCTTTCTTCTTCTTGGACAGAATCAAGCAAATGAAGTTCTTGGATAACATCAAATTCGAATTGTTTGTTGATGCTGGTAAACTTTTCAACACAACGATTTCCGACAGAATGTATAACAGACCTGGATACGGTGTTGCATTCGGTGGCGGTATCAAAGTATTCGTCCCAGGTGTAGGCCCACTCAGTATCGATTACGGTTATCCGATTACCAATGTCGGCAAGGGTAACAGCAAAGGTGCATTTACCTTCGGCATGGGAGATTTGTTCTAATGACTCTGACTTATCGCTGCAACAATCTTGAAGATACCGAAAAGGTTGCACGATTATTTGCAGAAACAATCGAGCAAACTGGTGCTTTCGTCTGCCTTCACGGTGATATCGGTGCCGGCAAAACTGCTTTTACAAAATTGGTCTGCAAATACCTCGATGTCAAACAAAGAGTCACCAGCCCGAGTTTTGTAATCTTGAATGAATATAAAAGTGGAAAAATTCCAGTTTACCATTTTGACTTGTATAGGCTCGAAAGCGAAGGTGTGGCAACAATTTCCGATGAACTTGAAGAATATTCTGAAGGCAAAATTTTGACAATGGTTGAGTGGGCAGAATTTTCACCCGACACTGAATTACCTTTCGACAGGCTGATTGTAAATATTACTTATTTGTCGGATACTGAAAGAGAAATGACTTTCGACGCAATCGGCGAAAAGTCTGAGAAAATTCTTGAAAAAATGGCACAAAACAATGAAAATATTAACCTTTGATACATCATTAAACAAGACTTACATCGCTTATGGAGAAGACGATAAAATCCTCGTCAGCAAAGCAATTCCTTCAAATGACGAAAAATATCACAGTGCATATCTCGTTCCTGAAATCGTAAATCTTTTGAAATCTCAAAAAATTACGATGCAAGACCTTGATGCTATTGGTATCAACGAAGGCCCCGGAAGTTTTACGGGAATTAGAATTTGCACGGTTATCGCAAGAACTGCGGCACAACAACTCGACATAAAGGTCGTGCCTGTTCCATCGCTCGAAATTCTTTCGAAAATCAACAAAACTGACAAGAAAACTTTGACCGTTTTAGATGCAAGAAAACACAAAGTATACGTTGCGGCTTATGACAAAGAGGAAGTTTTGATTGCCCCAAAAGCCATTCAGGTTGAGGATTTAGAGGATTTAATTAAGTCTGATGATTATGTGGTAATTTCTGATTCATCAATCCATAATTTTTTGGAAGAAAAAGGAATTGACTCAATTAATTATGAGGCTGATGATTATGAATTGGGCGAATTTTTGTACCATATTGTGCTAAATAAATTGCACGGAAATGATGATTATCATTGGGCTAAAGCGAAACCGCTTTATATTCAGCCGCCATCAATTTCAACTCCGAAAAAGGCTGGTGTCTGATGTATTACTTTAAGCAGGTAAATGGGCTTGGTTGTTTACTTTGGAGCATATTTTTCTGCTGGTTGTTTTTTGCACTCAAACTTTATTACATCATTTTTGCCGTAATAATCCTCGCTTTTGCGTACAATCTCTATTTACGCCTGAAAGCCAACGTTCAACAGCATAATGAACAAAAAGAAAGAGATTTTGAACCTGAAATCGGTGAGGTTTATAAGGTTTGTCCTTATTGTGGAAATAACGTCAAACGTGGTGCAACATCTTGCCCTCACTGCAATTCGAAGTTTTAATTATTTCTCTGGCATTGCGAGGACGAACGAAGTGAGGACGTAGCAATCCAGTCCTAACGCATTTACTCCATCAACTCCTTTTGGCATTTTGAAACCATATATTTCGTTTTAATATTTCTTCATAAATCATGTTCGTCTCTAAAGATTTTTGTGGGCATGGTCGATAAAAATAGAGTGAGAAGAAATTGATTCTAAGGAGATATTTATGGAAATGAATTCGTCAGATTTTTTGTTTAACGTTGAACTTGAATCGGGCTTGAACGAAATGTTAGATACTTGCCTTGGTTATGTTGCAGACGTTCTTGCTGAAGATCAATTTACTAGAATTGAAGATTAGTTTTCGGAAGAATTTATTTCAAGGGATTTGTTAAAATGAGGTCTTAGCACCTCATTTTTTTGTGTTTATTTTAACTTATAAAAATTTTTGAAAAAACTTTATAATTCTGCTATAATTCAATCAAAATGTGCAATTAAGAGGTTACAAATGAAAAAAATATTAGTTACGGGAGCAAAAGGCATGCTCGGACATGATTTGTGTCCGACACTTGAAGATGCTGGTTATGAAACGATTGAGACCGATATTGATAATTTAGATATTACTGATTTCGATTTGGTACAAAAGTTTTTGAAAGAGGCAAAACCTGATGCGGTGGCGCATTGTGCTGCATACACAAACGTTGATAAGGCAGAAACTGAAGGCAAAGATTTGGCTATGAAAATTAACGTTACAGGAACGGAAAATCTTGCCAAAACTTGTGCCGAATTTGATATTCCGATTGTTTATATTTCAACGGATTATGTTTTCGACGGCACGAAAAAAGAACCCTATCTCCCTTATGACAAGCGTAATCCGATTAATGCGTACGGCTTGACGAAATGTTTGGGCGAAGAAGCAATCGAAAAACATTGCACAAAATATTACATTACAAGAACAAGTTGGCTTTACGGCTTGCACGGAAAAAATTTCGTTGAAACGATGTTGTCATTAGCCGATAAGCCCGAAATAAAGGTTGTCGACGACCAAATCGGTTGTCCGACTTGGACAGAAGAACTTTCAAACGGAATTGTAACTTTACTTGCAGAAGAAGCACCTTACGGTATTTATCACCTCTGCGGTTCTGGCAAGACTTCTTGGTATGGATTTGCAAAAGAAATTTTCGAACTTGCAGGCTTGAATGTAAACCTCAAACCCTGCACTACCGATGAGTTTCCGAGAGATGCAAAACGTCCTGCAAACAGCGTTATGTATAACGACAATATGTGCAGAACTTGGAAAGCGGCTCTCAAGGATTATATGAAATTACGAGGCGAATAATTTCAAGAGAAAAATTTCATCTTTTATTGCCATTGCAAGGACGAACGAAGTGAGAACGTGGCAATCCTGTCAAAATGAAGAATCTTGGAAAATGATTAATGAAAATAGATTCTTCGGGATAAATCTCTCAGAATGACATACAAGGTGAGGTGGGCAAGATTGGAAAACACGGGACAGCCACACTCCGCATACGCTTTGTTTGCAGTGACAAAGAATGACTGACACAAACAGAGCGAGACGAAGTCACTCGCATGATGGTTTCTGAATTTACGGACGGTGAAATAATTTTTCGTACAATTTAAGCGAAATCGCCGTCACAATAACTGATGCAAACAGTATCTCAAAGAACAACATACTTTGGGATACTTTGTATTCGCACATTACGGGCAAATACCCGATTAAAAGTGCCAACGTCGTCAGCCCGAACGAAAATCCCTTGACTTTCGGCATCATATTCGCAAGTGCCGTCATAGTAATTGGCATGGTCAAATTGAAGAAAAACATTCCTAAAATCGCCAACTGCGGGATAAATCCGTACTTTAAAAGCGGTATCGACAACAATAACCCAATGACTGCAACGTTAAACATTCCAAATTTATCAGACAAAAATCCGCCAACCGCCTTGCCTAGTGCAATCGCAAAAACAAAAGTGAATAACAAAGGCATGGAATTTTTTGCCACAAAATCATACCCCAATCCCACAAACGACCGTATGCAAATCGAAATTAAAATTAATAATATAATTAATATATAAGTAGGGGTGTTTGCCTCGTTTTTGTAAATTTTTTGTACCTCGTATTTTGGTTGGATAAAAAGCATCAAAGCAATCCCGATTAAAGGCAAAAAGCCAAGCCATATCGAGTTGAAGCCCTTAACAGAACTCAAAAGCGTTCCCAAAAACAACCCAACAGCCCCGGGAGCAACAAAAAGCCCCGAAAGTTTCGCACGACCATTCCCAGCCTCGAGTGTAATTACGCCACCACCAACGTGGAACAGGGCGTTTCCTATGCCCATGAAAATCATTGCCGCCAAAGGATTTTTGTATAAAATAATTCCCAAAATTAATAACAAACACCCAAAAATCGCAAAACCATCGTATCTCTTGAATTTGTCCGCCGCAAGCCCGAAGATAAACTGCAACCCGAACGCAAGCGAATTGTAAATTATCGCCAACTGCAACAAGAATACAATTTCAACCTTGCCCAAAAATGAAAACAGCATCGCAGCACAACAAAAATCGACAAATCCGTGAATTAGTCCATAAATGCCTATTAGCAATGCTTTTTGTTTATTAAATGTCATATCTGGATTTTTCTATTGCTCTATGAAGAACAAATTTGTCTTTGTATAAATTTTGGAAATTGATGTGCGAAACTTCCTCGCCGTCAATAATTCCGCCTTCTTCAAAGAAAATTTTGACTGCCATTTTTGCATCAATAAATTTATATGGCACAACTTTTCCGCCCTTATAAAATTTCTTGTAATACGAAATGAAAGACGTATCCTTGAAAAACACTCTATTATTGATTTTTGTCAAATTATCAAGGTTTGCATCATCAACAAATGGCTGAATTTTGAAAATTTTCATAAGAGCATCGTCCGGCAAAAGTGCCGTCTTGCCTTGCAATGAGTAAAATCTATACATTTTTTCAAGACAATAAATCGTCGCCTTATTCTCTCCCGATGCAGTTTTCCACATCGACATCGTTGTGAAAGTTAATGGGATTTGAACCACCATAAATGCGACTAAAACTATTGTGAATAAAGCAGATACGACCTTCAACTCTTTCGGTTCAGACGTATGCTCACGAAGGCATGCCCCGAAAAGCAAAAATACAAAAGACATCGTCAAAATTCTGAATAAAATCAAAGATTCCGTGAGTAACGAGTCGATTTTTGCTCCCGTTGATGAGAACAACATAAAATATACAAAAGCACCTAAAAGTGTTGTAAATACTGCAAAAATCGTTCTTTTTATGTAAGTTGATTTGTGAAGTGCAAGAAAATATAAAATTGCCGCCAAAATCAATATCAACGCCAATTCGAACACATTTGAAACCACAAAAAACTTAAACAAAGATTTTAAAAATGTTAAACTGAAAATCTCACTTGAAATAAAATTAAAATACGATGGATAAATGCCAAAAAGTATTGCACCTACTGCATAAGCGATGGTCGGAACATAAACGATTTTTCCTTTTTCCTTGAGAATTTTTTTGTCAGTGTTTTTGTTCAAAATCAAAAGATAAATGCAAATTCCAAAAAGTAAAAATCCAACCGTAAGATTTACGAACATCGATGACATTGCTGTCAAAAAGGCAACAACCGTAAGCGGTTTGAGGCTTTTTTCATCGGGAAGTTTGTTTTGAGTAAAATGTGCCGTAATAAAATAAATTACCCCAAGCCCCAAAATCAAACTCAAAAATTGTCCGAAATGATGTGCATATTCAGTCAAAAGAACAAACGAGCCGAAAATCTCGTAATTCGGTAAACTGAAGGGGTTTGCCCAATCGAAATTCATATTCGACGAGGCGTAACAAAAATAAAACAAAGAAAATAATGTAAAGAAAATGAAAGATTTTCCTTTTTTTCGACCGTTAAAGGCGAAAAGTGGCATCACAACACAGAAAATAGCCACATTGAATGCCCTAATCCATGCCCCTGCGGTCATGGAAAATTGGTGCAAATTGATATGCAAAAATTTCGGTATCCAAATGCCGACCGTTTGAGTGATTAATGCGGTGAAAATGCCGTCAATATTGTATTTCCCGCCACCTTGCAACAACGAAACGAGACTCATTGTATCATCGCCAGAAAAAACATCGTCCGACAGAAACCACACAAAAAATGCAAAAATCAATGCCAAAATGCACCCGATAATTATTTTTAAATTTTTACTCATAAGACCTGCCTCTAAATGAGTATAGCCAAAAAATAATCATTTGTCATTATTTAGGCACAATTTTAGTAAAAATGACCGTTAAATTTTCCCAAAAAATTCAAAAAACATTAAAAATTTCAAGAAAAATTTTAAGAGTTGATAAAAATTATCCATGTGATAAATTTAAAAAGCATGAAGAATTAATCCTTTTTGTCGCCAGTTTGGCATGTCACAAACCTTATGCTGTCGTGATTTAGCCCGAAAATGGCTCAACATTTGATTATTTATAAATCTAAAAAATTATTTATTTGAATTTTTAATACTGCCTAACTGAGCAATATACAAAATTTATTCATAACTTTAAGATTAATAGACAAGTGAGGTGTCTAATGATGAATGACGAAATGAAGCCTTTTATTTTTAGTCCAGTAAGCAGTTTTGAAAATCCATGTCTGAGAATTTTGTTGGATGGTTTGATAAAAACCTCGACTGACAAAATCGTAGTCACGGACAGCGACTTCAAAGTGCTTTTGTCGAATTTCCCGATAGCAGATATCGGAGATAATGCCGCAAAAAAACTTAAACTTGGTGGAATATTTTCAAGTGAAGATAAACAGAGAACATATAAAATCAAAGGTCGAAAAGTAATATATGATATAACTATGAAAAAATTGGTCGAAGAAGAATTGAACTGCGAAATTTACCTGTTTTTCTTTAAGGAAATAACTGAAGAAGAATCGTACAAAGCAAAGTTCGAAAAGTTGACGAATTTCTTGCGTCATGAACTTTCAACGCCGTTAATTTCTCAGATTTTGGCATTGAAATTGGTCATGAAATCGCCGAAAAATCTATTTATGTTACCTGAAATTTTGTACTCAGGCGAAACTTCATACAGAATTTTGAAAAACTGCATTGAAGAAATTGATATGGAAGAAAAAGGTCTAAGCATTTTCAAAAACTCACTACAACTAAATCGTTTGGTGGCAAATATTTTGGAAGATTGCAAAGAATTTTGTGACCCGAAACACACAGTTATCGAAACAAATACCGTCAAAAAAAGTAAAGTTTACGCTGATGGAAAATTGTTAAAAAAGTCAATCGAAAATATTATCTTCCAAATAAATGAACGTTGCCAGGAGAATTCAAAAATTATTATGAAAGCCTCTCGTTCTCACAACAACATTCGGTTTGAAATACTTGCACCGTTTGAATTTGAGTATGACGACATCTTCAATGTTCGAGACAAAGAAAGATTATACACAAAATTAGCGCATAATAACGGATTAATTATAGCGAAAAAGATTATCACGGCTCACGGTGGAAAAATTTATACTCGAAAGCATTGCAACAGAACGAGTTTGAGAATTATCTTGCCGAACTGAATAATTAATAAATAATAAATTTTAAAGACTTTAGTAAAAAACTTATTAAAATAATAGTATAGGATTAGAAAAAGAGGTTTTTTATGATTGACTTTAACAAATTGACCGATTATACGAAACAAATTTTGTATTCTTCGCAGCAGTTAATGTTGAAAAATCGTAATTCCCAACTCGAACCGCTGCACATTTTGGGGGCAATCCTCGAAGATACCGAAGGCGTTGCGAAAGATTATGTGAAATTTTTAAAACTTGATGGTGCAAATTTCAGAAATGAATTGAATTCGGAAATAGCGAAGTTTCCGCAACTCGAAACAACTTCAGGAGGCGGAAACTTATACCTTTCCAATTCGACACACAATTTACTCGATTTAGCAAAAGAAAAAGCAGATATGCTCAAAGATTCCTTTATCGGAATTGAGCATATACTTCTTGCTATGGTCGAAAATCCCGATACAGCAACGTTTTTAAGACGTTTTAATGTTACGAAAGATAAGGTGTTAAGTGCAATGAAAGATGTTAGAGGAAATCAAAAATCAGATAGTGCAAATGCTGAAGATGCTTATAAATCACTTGAAAAATATTCGACTGATTTAACAAAAGCCGCACGTTCGGGCAAACTCGACCCTGTCATCGGCAGAGATGAAGAAGTTCGTCGGATTATCCAAGTTTTGAACAGAAAAACAAAGAACAATCCTGTTTTGATTGGTGAACCGGGGGTTGGCAAAACGGCTATCGTTGAAGGTTTGGCACAACGTATTGTCCGTGGTGATGTTCCGGAAAGCCTGAAACATACAAAACTTGTATCTCTCGATATAGGTGCTTTGATTGCGGGTGCAAAATTCCGTGGAGAATTTGAGGAACGTTTAAAAGCCGTTTTAAAGGAAGTTGAATCCTCGAACGGTGAAATTATCATGTTCATCGATGAACTCCACACAGTCGTCGGTGCAGGTGCTGCAGAAGGCTCAACTGATGCAGGCAACCTTTTGAAACCTATGCTTGCAAGAGGAGTTCTCCGTTGTATTGGTGCAACGACCGTAAACGAATACAGAAAATATATTGAAAAAGACCCGGCTCTTGAAAGACGTTTCCAACCTGTTATGGTCAACGAACCGACTGTTGAAGATACAATCAGTATCTTGAGAGGTTTGAAAGAACGTTACGAAGTTCACCACGGCGTTAGAATCAAAGACTCCGCCTTGATTGCGGCTGCAAAACTCTCGGACAGATACATCACAGACAGATTTCTTCCCGATAAGGCAATCGATTTGATTGATGAGGCTGCATCGTCTTTGCGTATTGAAATTGACTCAATGCCTGAAGAACTTGATAATATGGTTCGTCAAAAAATGCAACTCGAAATTGAAAAAACGGCTCTTCAAAGTGAACCGTCCGATGAAAACAATGAAAAAATTTCAACCATTGACAAACATTTGCACGAATTGAATTCAAAAATCGAAATTATCAAGAACCAATGGGAACTTGAAAAAAGTTCTATCAAGGACGAGGCGTCGATTAAAGAGGAAATCGAAAAAGTTAAAATTGAAATTGAAAAAGCAGAACGTGAAGCAGATTTGCAACGTGCTGCAGAACTCAAATACGGCAAGTTAATCGGACTTCAAAAACAACTTGAAAACGCAAAGAACAAAGATGCTTCTGACAAACAACTTTTGAAGGAGGAAATAGACGAGGACGATATTGCACAAATCGTAAGCAAATGGACGGGTATTGCCGTTTCGAAACTTATGGAAAGCGAAATTCAAAAACTTCTTCACATGGAAGATTTTCTTCACAAACGAGTTGTTGGTCAAGATGAGGCTGTTACGATTGTTTCAGATGCAATCAGACGTGCTCGTTCTGGGTTGAAAAATCCGAACAGACCGATTGGTACATTTATTTTCTTAGGACCGACAGGTGTTGGTAAAACAGAACTTGCAAAAGCACTTGCAGAATTTATGTTCAACGATGAAGATGCTCTTATCAGAATCGATATGTCAGAATATTCTGAAAAACATACTGTTGCAAGACTTGTCGGAGCACCTCCGGGATATGTAGGTTACGATGAAGGTGGTCAGTTGACAGAAGCGGTAAGACGTAAACCATATTCTGTAATACTTTTTGATGAAATCGAAAAGGCTCACCCTGAAATTTTCAACATAATGTTGCAAATTTTTGATGATGGTAGATTGACCGATTCTAAAGGCAAAACGGTTGATTTCAAGAATACGCTTATCATTTTGACAAGTAACATCGGTAGCGATGTAATCCTTGAAAACACTGTAAAATCAATGCTTAGCGAACAAGAATACAACAATTTGAAGGAAGAAATTGAGGCTATTATGAAAACAAGATTTAAGCCCGAATTTCTTAACAGAATTGATGAAACAGTATTCTTCAAAGCCTTATCAATGCAAGATTTGAAACGAATTACGGATATTCAAATCAAGTATCTTGAAAACTTGCTCAAAGAACAAGAAATTACGATGGAAATGACAGATGAAGCAAGAGAATTGATTGCTCGTGACGGCTTTAATCCGCAATATGGTGCAAGACCGCTTAAAAGAACGATTATGCAACTTGTTGAAAATCCGCTTGCGAAAATCATTTTGTCAGGCGAAATCAAAAAAGGTGATACGGCAGTCATCGATGCCGATGGCGATAAAATTACAATTCACAAAAAATAATAACAAATTGACCTCGAACAAACCGTTTGAGGTCTTTTTTGCAAAAAAATAAAAATGTCTTGAAAAAATTGTAAAAATATGATATTTTCAAGACAAAGATGAAAGGATAAATTATGTTTAAAAAAACATTTTTAACGGTAGCATTTGTGGCATCAGCATTCGTTTTGACTGGTTGCGGAAAAACTGAAGCACCTCAACCTGCTGAAAACGAAAAACCAGTTGCAGAAACACCGGCAGTAGAACAAAAAGCACCTGCAACATCAATTCAAAAGGGACTTGATGAATACAATGACGTCGTAACTTATTTGAAGGATAGTTTTGCAAAAAAAGGTGAATATCCGCAAAATCTTGAAGAATTGAAAATCGGAAACAAATCTCTTCCATATACTTACATGTCTTTTGGTGCAAAAGATATGATTTTCATGGTTGAAGATGGTGCGAAAACGGCTGCATATTTTTGCTCAAATAAAGAAATGGAAAACTGCAATCCTGAAGCAAAAAAAGACGGCGTAACTTACTCAACATACAAAGATTGGGTTATCGCAACGAAAAAATAGTTTTAAAAACTCAAAACACAAAAATCTGTTCTTTGAAAAAAGAGCAGATTTTTTTTGCCTGAAAAAGTAATATGTCTGCATCTCTATTAGGATTGGATTTTCCGTGGCAATCCAGCCGAAATAAAGTGTCAATCCGGTATTTTCGCAATAATCCAGTCTGAAACTCTACATTATTCTTTTACACCGCCGCTCATAATGTCGTTGATGAAATATTTTCTCCCCAAAAGGAATAATACAATGACAGGAACACAGCAAACAACGCAATATGCGGTCAATTCGCCCCACATAATGACTTCTCGATAACCTGATTTGAGATAGGCAAGTCCGACGGGCAAAGTCCGCATTGTTTCTGAAGTTGTGACGATTAACGGCCACATAAATGAATTCCACGTTGTTATGAATGTGAAAATTCCGAGTGTTGCAACGGCAGGTGCTGCAAGGGGTAGGGCTGTTCGGAAAAAGATTCCGAATGTTCCACAGCCGTCAATTTTTGCGGCATCTTCGAGTTCTTTTGGAAGCATTTTGAAATATTGCCTCATCATGAAAACCCCGAAACCACCGAACATTCCAGGCAAAATCATTGCTTGATAAGTGTCAACCCAGTTGAGTTCTCTCATTACAAAAAATAGCGGAATAATGTTTACCTGAGGCGGAATCATCATCGTGATGAGGATTATGATAAACAAAGGCTCTTTAAATCGGAATTTTAACCTTGCAAAAGCGTATCCTGCAAGTGCCGAGATAAAAACTTGCCCGATTGTTGTGATTGTCGCAATATAAAAACTATTGAAAAAATATTGTTTTAAGGGAATTGTTGAAAAAACGCTTTTGTAGTTTTCAAAGGTTATGCTTTCGGGGAAAAATTTTGGCGGGTAAGAAAAAATTTGTTCTTCTCCCGAAAAAGATAACGTCAACATAAACAAAAACGGCAAGAGCATTAGCAATGCACCAGAAATCAGTACACTGTAAGATAAAATTTTTAATGCTCTGTCTTTATTTTTCATAATCCGACTATATCAGGAGTTGTGATTTTCGGCAAAAAAGATAAATTTGTTAATTTGACGATAAAATTAGGATAAAGCGAATAAAATTGATATAATAAAAATCATGACAAAAAAATAAAAGTCGTAGGTTGGGTTTTAACCCAACAACGTCAATGTAAAAACACCGTCATTCTGAGGGATTTATCTCGAAGAATCTAATTTTTGCAATCGTTTTTCAGGATTCTTTGTCTAAAGGCTCAAAATGACTGAAGTTTTTTTGTCATTGCGAATGAAATGTATGCGAAGAGTTAAAATCCTGTAACCACGCATTTCACAACAAATATTAATCTTTTACATATTCTATAATATCATTCACCGAACAATTAAAAAATTTACACAAGATATTTATCGTATTTAAACTAATATTTTGGTTTTTACCATTCCTCAATTTTGAAATAGTTGCTGTTCCCAAACCTGTTTTTTCTGCCAACATTTTTGAGGTCATTTTATTCTGCCAAAGTAAATCGTCTAATTTAATAATTATCATTCTAAAATTATAGTTTACATATCACTTAATTGATTATTATTATCATTAGTGATATTATAAATACCGTATGCGATATATTTATTTTATAATTCTATACTTATTTATAAGTATAATGTGTCAATTAAAAGCGGAAGCACACAAATATCTCGAAAAGGCTTATCAGCATGCTTGGTGTTCGACTCAAGGTGGTATTGAAGAATTTAAGAATAAAGATTATACACGAATAGATTGTTTAACAAAAACGCATGCCGTTGAATTTGATTTTGCACATAAATGGGCTGAAAGCATTGGTCAAGCATTATATTATGGCTTAATGTCGGGAAAACGTGCAAAAGTAGTCCTAATTCTTGAAAATCCACAAAAACAAATGATTTACTATGATAGGGTCAAAAGACTTTCAAATGTTTATGATTTTGATGTCGAATATACAACAACAACAATTCTTGAAAGATAAAAAACAAAAATACTAATTTTCGCAATCGTTTTTCAAGATGCTTTTTGGTTTTGTAAACGAAGCCTTTGATACTTTCTTTCGGCAGGATTGTCACGAGCAACGTTCTCGCCGTGACTACATTGTTTCTTGTCACAAAAAAACACCCCCTAAAGCGGGGGTGTTTCGGAATTGTGAATTATAAAACGATGTCGTCCAATCTTTCGATATCTGTTTTAACTTTTTCAATCCAGTTTCTTGCTCTCGGTGAAGCCTGTGACCAGTTAACGGCACAGATACTTCTTTGTACCCAAACTAATTTTTTGAAGAATTCGTATTGAGCGTTTGAAGCCTTCAATTTTGCTTCGAGGTAAGTATCTTGAGCATCAACCATTTGGGCAACAGGTGCTTTGCCCTTGAGGTAGTTTGCTTTTACAGTCATATAGTTTTCTTTTGCTGCAAACATTGCTTTGTATTCTTTTTCAATACTGAAGTAGCATGAAAGAGCTTCGTTAATGATAGTTCTAATGTGTTCTTCGATTGTCAACTTAGCACCTTCGTTCATCGCCATCAAGGCTTTCTTTTCATTCGAAACTCTTGCGATTTCAGCAAACTTCGTACCACCTTCAATCGGTTTCCATTGAGCAAAAATACCGATGTAGCCGTTTGTTTTTTCCGAGTGAGGCAATGTATTGTACATTAAACCTGTCATAGGAGTGTACAACGGGATTTTTACATCGCCTGCATAATGTCTGCCGAACAATGATTGGTATTGAAGTGTCAATTTTGCATCAGGCAAGAAGAATTTTTGGATATACATTCCTCTTTCGATGTTTTTCATTCTCATTGCCGCTTTCAATTTTGCAAGTTCAGGTGAAACATCGTACGCTTCTTGGATAAGCAATTGAGTGAATTTTTCGAGTGCTTCAGGAGTTCTTACATAATCAAGGATATATAAATCTTTCGTGTAGAATGCAGGGTCGTCAGCCTTCAAAGGTGCAAGCGTAAAGTCTTGGTTTTGAGGTTCTGCAAGAACTTTATTAATCATAACTTTGATGTTTCTGTGTTCAGAATTCATTCTGATTAAGTGTTCTTCGTTGATTCTTAATTGGCTTGCCCAACGCATTGCTTCTTCTCTTCCGCAGTAACCCAATTTTTCACGAACCTTAGCCATTGCAAGATTTTCTCTTGATTCTGCAACATATTCTTCTTGAATTTTGATTGAATTTTCAAGCATCAACAAGTCAATATACAAAAGTGCAACGTTGATACCCATATTTTGCTCAGCAAGCAATCTTTCAGCATAAGCAAAATCTTTTTGTCTGTGTTTAATCAAAATGTTTGTTACCAATGCCGGTGAATAAATCGGTTGATCAAGACCCATTTGGAAAATACCGGTTTCTTCAGGGTAAATCAAAGATGATGATTTTGCCCAATCGTGGCTGTATTTTTGCCAACCGACAGTTGTTGAGAATGTCGGCAACCAGTGCAAATACGCTGATGCAACCGCTGCTCTCGCTGCTTTAATGCCGTAATTTGTCTTTTCGATATCTTTGTTTTGAATGTTCAATTTGTTGAAAACATCTGACAATGTGTATTGCGGAGCTTTCTTTGACGTAATGATTTTTGCGTTGTTCAAAAGTCTGAGGTGTGCCTTGTAGCCAACCTTTTCCGCTGTGTCTGTGTTGATATACAAAATATCATCTTCATAGAAGTGTAATTGGTGATAATCATTCTTTGTTGTCTTACCGTCAAGAACCGCTCTGACGTTGAAAGATGTTGCTTCTGCAACCTTTCTGTCCATATCCAAAGCACCTGAACCTAACATACAACCAAGTTTTACATCACTTTCACCCAACGCTGAGAATGTCATAATCTTTCTGTCTGAAAGTTTTGTGAACATATCTTCCAACTGTTCAAGCGTCAATGTGAATTGGGGTAAAATGAATGCCGCATCACAATCCGACGGAATTTTGTCAATCGCCTTGTCAACACTGCCGTTAACAGGAACAACAACAAAATTGATTGACTTGTCCTTCAATTTTCCTTGGATAAATCCATGCCAGTCTTTTTGTGTCTTGTAATAACCTTCGTTCATTAAAATAGCAACCTTGTTGTAAGGTGCAATTCTCTTGAATTGTTCAAGTTTTTGAGCAGTTTGTGCAACAGGCGAGAAGAATCCTTCGCCGAAATCTCTCAAACCATATTGGTCAACAGTTACAACAAATTTACCCTTGTTATTAACTTTTCCGATGTATTTTGATGTTAAATAACCCAAAGCAACAACGATTGTCGCATTTGAATTGAGTGCTTTATCACAAATTTTCTTCGCACCTGCTTCTGTCCAGTCAGCAGTATAAACGAGTTCTTTTGGATAAACAGCATTGTAATCTTTCGCTACTGATGCAGTGATAGATTTTTTGAAATTTTCAAGAAAATAATCGTTTGCAGGTGACGGACCGTCAATTACAAACGCAATTCTTGCAGTAGTTTTAGCGGATTTCGCAACGGTAGCCTTCTTCGCATTTGAAGCGGCTGCAGCCATAGCAGGCATGCCCGTATTGAAAAGAAATAATCCGCATAAAAGCAGCGTTATAATCTTTTTCATTTTTTATTTCCTTTTTTCTCACTTACCAATAAAATTTTATAAGAAACCCAGTGATTTAGGCAATATTATTAAGCCAGATTGTTACATTTGCAAGATAATATTGTCTTGTTTACTTTGATAATTAGTTTTTAATACTATATCTAAAAATTAAAAACCACTAAAATTACGGGTTTATGGCAGATGTCCAATCGGACAAAATGTTTTTTAATTTAAAAGTTTGAAACTTAACATTTTAAAAATACATGTTGAATAATTTATAAAAATATATTATTATGTTATTGTGAAGTTTTGTAACGTTTTGTTGAATACATGGTCAACATGGTAGCAAAAAAAAACGTAATCATGATTTCATGCAGATGAGAACTTTAGAAGCATGCATAAGCAAAGATGTGATAAAGTTTTCGAGAAGTGAAAGTTCTGATGGCGTCAGCAAGAGTTGATGCAAAAAAGTAAAAGAAGGACGTTGTGGGCGTTGAAATAGACCGAAACAACGGAAAACAGAGCATTTCACGAGGGTAAGTGAAGAAATGACCCGAGCCGATACGGCTTCAGGGCTGTATTAGGCAAGACGTTCGACTTGTGAAAACGAGGCGAGTGTTATACGGATTGACTTTAGTCGAAGTTAATCAATCGGGATACTCAAGCAGAGGATACAGTTATGGTAGATACCAGATCTGCGGGAGCATTCGGTATAGCAGGAGCGTTGAATTTCCGAAGCGGCGACATATCGGGAACGGCTGCAAAGACTGCCGACGATAGAGCAAGTAGAGGAACCGAATACTACCGTCAAAATAAAGATGATGATGATAATGCAAATCGTTTCGGATTTGATAATTATATGGACAGAAGTGCACAACTCAATGCAACTCTGAATTCATTGGCATTAATGAATGTAGCAGGAATTATCAAAAACAACAAAATGTATAATAGCAGTTTGAAAGAAAAACAAATCATCAAATAAACACGAATGAAGGAACGACAATCGTTCCTTTTTTATTGGGATTTTTCGAATTTATATCATAATGATAATGTCAAAAATGTTACGAAAATTTAACATGCTTAATAGAAAATTAAAGAAAATTTTTAAAAAGTCGATAAAACACATGTAGTGTAGGCAGAAAAGGTGTTACTGTGAATTTTAATGATTTCATTTTGAAAAAAGCAGCATTAAGCGGTATCAAGCAAGGTTCGCTTGGAACGTTTACATCGTCAGTTAAAGAGAATATCAAGAATATTTCTCTTTTTGACTCAGCATCTTTTGAAGACTTAGAAAATATTGATATTGAAAAATTACTTGAAACTGATGATATTGACAGTGTGCTTGGCGAAAACGCAACGCCAGACCAAAAGGCTTTAGCACAAGTTGTTAAGGCACTTTTAGAAGTTGATGATATTAAAGAAAAGGCTGATGTTGACGGTAGTGGCAAGATTGAGCAAGCGGAAGCATTAGAATTTTTGAAGAGTGCAATGGCGTTTGATGGCGACCTTACAAATCTTACGATGGACGATTTGGATGCACTTGTTGAAAAAATGAACATTGACCTTTCGGCAAACTGGGACGAAGCGATTAACGAAGCAGTTCAAGATAAAATTGAAGATGTTGCAGACAAAGCAACACAAGCAATTCAATCTTCACCTGTTGGAAACGCTATTTCCAACGCTGCATCGAGGATTAACAATGCTATAAACGGTGGTTCATCTGCAAATAAAAACAATAAAACTGCACAACAATCAGAAACACCTGAAACAATCAAAAAGCAAATTGAAGAAAAACAAGGTGATATAAAAGACATTGAAGCGAAGGCGGAAGAAGAAGTTGCCGAACAAGAAAAATTAAAAGAAGAGGCAATGAAGAAGGCTGGCGTTTCTGATGAAGAATTAAAGGCTTACAAGGAAAAAGAAGCAGAAATCGGCAAACAAATTACAGAAAAAGAAACTGCTATTAAAGAAAAAGACAGTTTGATTTCTGATAAAGAATCGAGTGTTTCTTCGAACGAATCATACATTTCGTCACTCGCTTCACAAATTTCAGCAAACGAATCGAAATTGTCCTCGATTTCGGGTGATGATGACAATGCTGCTTCGAAAAAACAAGAAATTAACAGCAAAATTTCGAACTTGAAAGCAGAACAATCGAAAAAAGAAGAAGAAAATACTAAACTTAAACAAGAAATTGAAACTGCTAAAAAGGAAAAGACTACACTTGAACAAGAAAAACAAAAACTTGAACAAGAAAAGCAAAAACTTTTGTCGGATTCATTGGATGCTTCTAAGGGATTTGGCAAAGGTGTAGGCTCTTCTGAAGCAGTTAGCAAAATGAAAGAAAATATCACGAATTTCGATTCGAAAATTTCTGAAATCAAAGCAAATTCGCAAAAAGAAGTTGCTGCAAAACAAAGCGAAATTCAAGAATTAGAAGTTAAATTGAAGAACGCAGAAGCAGTAGAAGAAAGAACGAAATTCCTCAAAGAAAACACATATAAAGCAGGTTTGGGCTTGACTGGTGAAGAACTTGCAGAAATCGCAAGAACGACTGGTGGTGCAGAAGGAACAACGGGCTGGTGCTTGAAGGGTGTAAACGACTCTCTTGAAAAGGCTTATGGCTTCAGACTTTCATACAATTCAGCATACCAAGCAATTGGCGAAATGCAAAACAAAGAAGGTTTCGAAGATGTTACGAGCCAATACACAACAGACCAAGACTTGGCAAACCTTCCGGCAGGTGCAATGGTTATTTGGGAAAACGGCAACGGTCACGAACACGGTCACATCTCGATTGCACTTGGCAATGGTCAAGAAGCATCAGACCACATTCAAACTCAAACAACAAGCCGCTACGGTACAAAATATCACATCTTTATGCCTGTAACATAATTTGTATCGTGAAAATAAAATTACTAAAAATCAGACTTTCGGGTCTGATTTTTTTGTGAGAGACAGCAAGGGTTCATTGTTACTGCGAAGGGACTTCGTCCCGTTCAGACATTATTGTCATTCTGAGGGATTTATCCCGAAAAATCTGTTTTTAGACAATCTTTTTTCGTCATATTGAGCGAAGCGAAATATCTATTTTTTGTAATACGGTTTGAAA
>SAMEA104315421__coassemble_591_pt1 | contig 49116 bp, 45 predicted proteins | sample SAMEA104315421__metabat2_high_PE_028 | metagenome-assembled genome bin SAMEA104315421 (sample SAMEA104315421) | gut metagenome | biome: Monkey gut; feature: monkey-associated habitat; material: faeces | place: China | collected 2013
TTAGGGAAGAGAATGTAAAAATTTTGAGTATGAAAAAACATGCGAAACATGCATGGAGACATGGTTTCGGGAATGTAAAGCATGCAAAAGGTGCGTGGTAGAAGAGATTGAGGCAAATTGTATTACAAAATGTAAACAAAAACAGTAAAAAGATTAAAGTTTTGATGTTGGAGTGTCGATAGACATGATGTAGGTAAGTGAAATTCAAGGAGCAAGGCAATGGGCTTAGCATCATCACAAGCGAGAATATTGTTATTGACCGCAAGAAAGAGCGATCTTGAATACAGAGCACAAGCAATTTCTCAAAGAAAAATGAATATTGCAATGCAAACTCAACAACTTGCAACAGACTATTCGACAGCGATGTCAAATAGAAGAATGAAGTTCATTTATTATGCAGATGGTCAAACAGGAAAGACATTTGAAGAAGATTTGTCATACGCAGGTCTTATGTCAGAAAATGCACAATCAGCAGGAGATTTTTTGATTAAGACAACATCAGGCAGATACTTAGTAACAGGAGATACGAAGGCAAAGAGCAACGGCTATTCAGAATACGAAGAAAACTTGTATAAGGTAGCAAAGAAGTTGGCAGAAGCAGACGGCTCAATCAAGAATTACTATGTAACTCAAAAAGATGCAAAAGGAAATGACCAAACATACATCAATAAGGGAGCATTGATGGCAGCGTATGCAAACCAAACAGAATATGTAGCAGGAGCATCAAACAATTCATTTTTCCAAAGTGCATTGAGAAACGGAAGTTTTTACTTGTACCAAGCAACAAACCAACAAGAAGTAGAACAAAAAGATGGCTCAAAGGTAACGACATGCGATTATGAATGTGTATCTTGGAGCGGACTTTCATCAATTAACGATGCATACGATACATCAGATGATGCAGCAGCGGAAGCAGATTACGAAGCGAAATCATTGGTATTGTCAAACCAAGACAAGATGTTAGATTTGGAATTACAACAAATCGAAACACAACATAAGGCAATCGAAACAGAATATGATTCAGTAAAGAAAGTAATCGAAAACAACATTAAAGTATCATTCAAGATTTTTAGTTAATCGAAAAAGGATTTAAAAAACACATTCACACACTTACCACAGTTTTCGGGCGGCATTAGCCGCCCTTTTTATTGGTGAGGGTATTTAAGAGAAAAAAATACGATAAAAGTCATTTAGAAGGGAGAAATTCTAGTCCAGTTTGCATTGAAAGAGAATATTGACATTAGTTGTCATTGCGAGTGAAGCATAAGCGAAGTGTCGCAATTTGGTTTTTACGAACACGCTGTATAAGCATTAAAAAAGCCCTTTGATTTACTCAAAAGGCTTTTGAAAAAAAATTTACCCCGGAGGAGATTCGAACTCATGACCTACCGCTTAGAAGGCGGTTGCTCTATCCAGCTGAGCTACCGAGGCTCATCATTCGCTTTCGCAAATGTATCTGTTGATATATATATATCACTAATATGTTTTTTTCGCAACATCATTTTGAAATTATTTTGTTAATTTTGTAACAAAATTGTCCCATGACGGCAAAAAATACTTAATATATGTTTTTATATAAATGTAGAAAGTAACAGGAAGAAGCATGAGTTTAGGTATTAATTCAGTAAATCCTTTTCAAAAAGCATACGGTGCAAGCATGTTCGCCGCAGGCGGTTCTGTTGCTGCTACTCAATCGACGAGCATTTTCTCGCAAAATCAAAATAATCAAAAGCAAACTTCTGTATCTCCGTTAGACAGAGATACAAGCATCTTTAACCAATTCAACGTTCAAGCCACTGGTTTGAACCCGTTTGCGTCTGTAAACAAGGTTAAATCTCCTGTTCAAGGTGTTGCTCCTGTCAATGCTCGTGAAAATTACAGAAACGGTCTTGCTCCTTCAAGTAATTTGCAAAATGTATTTGCTGGTCAATACAACGGCAAAGCAAACATTTTGAACCAAATTGCTATCGCTTAATTTGAGCATGTCTTTATTTTAATGGAAGAAGTTTTGTAAACTTCGAGATTTTTCGTACTTTTTTTGTTATAATTCGGTTATGTTCAAGGATTTATATAAACAACATGACTGGGACGATGTAACTATTCACCAAAAAATAGGTGAAATTCTTATGTCGGCAGACAAAATAGACCTGATTCATCTTTCGATGGCTCTTGATGCACAAAGGTTTCAAAGACTTCCTTTGGGTGTTATTTTTGTGTTGATGAAGGTTATTTCGAAAGAAGATTTGGAACAGGCATTGATAATCCAGCGATACATTGATAGTAGAATTGCGAATGAGGCTAAGTAATGAAAAAATTATTGGCAACTTTGGCAATTTTTTTATGTATGTCCGCTCCAGTATTGGCGAAGTCTATTGAGTTTGCGGTTGTTTCGGACACGCACTTGATTCCTTCAAATTCAGAAACTGAGTTTACGGAATCTGAAAAGAATGTCATTTTCACAGTTCAGTCAATTAATGCAAACAAAGATATCAAGTTTGTTGTTTTCCTTGGTGATATGATTGAGAAATCCAATCTCAACAGTTTAGAATCGTTCATGAATATTGTTCAGCACTTGGATAAGCCGTATTATTTTGCTTATGGTAATCACGATGCCTATCAGGCTGGAGGTATTCCTAAAGAAGATTTTGGGGCATTTGTACATGAATATAACAAGCGTCAGCCAAAGGAAGATACTTCTTTCTATTTCAAGGCTAATAAGGATTGTTACGGGTTAGTTGTTGATGGCTCATCGTATTTTGTCTCTGGTCGACATGGTAGATTTTTGCCTGAGGTTTTGACGGAAATTGAAAAACTTTTTAAGTGTAAAAAGAATAATTTGATTTTTATTTTTCAACATTTTCCTCTCATTCCTCCTAATGACATCGAAACTCTTTATACGTTTGAGGCTGACCGATATTTGGATTTGTTGAAAAAATATCCGAACGTTGTTTTGGTCGCAAGCGGACATTATCATTATAAAAAATTAATCGTTGATGAAAATGGATTATACCATATATCCGTTCCGGCGTTAGGCAAAGGGTCTGCTGCTGCCGGAAACGGAGTATATCAGGTTGTCAATGTCACTTATGACAAGAAATTCTTGAAAAAGCCTGAAAACGTTAAGATTGACGTTAAAGACGTTAAGTATTAGTCATTTTGTGATTTGATAAATTTTTCGGCACAAGAAAGCATTTTTGCTGTCAATTCTTGGTTTTCTCGCAAATTCATGCCCGCAGTTTTGAGAACTTCCTTGAGCCGATTTTCCCAGAAGGGGTAGAGTTCGGAACTTGTTATATTCAGGACGTTTCCAATCATTTTGAGTTCATTCCAATCTAAAGGGGTCGGCAATGCACCTCTCATCATATCGACGATTTCGATACGTTTTTTTCGTGGAAAGGCTTTCAAGAACTGGATTGTAGACAGACCGAGGTCGTTTTGTTTTTTCTTAAAAAATTCAATCGTGTCGTCAATTAATACAGGTTCTTGCGGTATACGATATTCCGGAAATTCTTCGGGTTGGATATCCATAACGACTGCAATTCTCTCTAAAGTTGCACTTCTTGTTGAAAACGGGATTGTTTCATCGATTAAGTTATAGACGTAAGAAAGAGTTACGCCAACCATTTGAGCAAAATCTTTTTTATGTAATCCTGTTTTTGTAAGAAAATTCGCTAATTTTTTGCTGCTTTTCGCCTGCAATGATTTATTTTTTGTAACCATACATTATCTCCTATCGAATTATTGTTGATAAATCTTTTATGGGGTTGTATCATATACATTAATAACCGCAATCAACATTTTTTATAATCGGCTGTTTGTGGTTGACGACAGGGCTAATAGTTTTTAGTTAAAAAAAAAACGAAAGATTTATATGAAACTCATAACAGCATTAGGAAACCCAGGAGAAAAATACGCAAAAACTCGTCATAATATGGGTTTTATGGTTGCAGACAAACTTGCGGAAAAATATAATTTCTCATTTAAACTTGAGTCAAAGTTTAACGCTGAGATTGCAAAAACAAACATTGTGGGCGAAAGTGTTATTGTATGTAAACCTCAAACTTATATGAATTTGTCGGGGCAATCCGTTCGTCCTCTTTTGGATTATTATAAACTTTCGACGGACGATTTGTTTTTGATTTATGACGATATAAATCTCGAACTCGGCAAGGTTCGTTTCCGTGCTAAAGGCTCTGATGGTGGGCATAATGGGGTTAAGTCCGTTATTTTTGAAACAAAATCTGATAAATTTGACAGATTAAAAGTCGGAATCGGGCCTCAACCGCAATTTATGAAGTCCGAAAGTTTTGTGCTTGCTCCTTTTGGCAAGGAAAATGAAGAACTTTTGCGAGCATCTGTAGATTTCGCCTCAAATGCAGTTGTATGCTATCTTCAAAATGGGTTGCAAATTGCTCAAAATAAATTTAATTAGCACTATTATTATTAATTGTGCTTTTTAAATAAGATTCGATAAAAGCATCAATTTCTCCGTCCATAACCGCATCGACATTGCCGATTTCAAGGTTTGTTCGGTGATCTTTAACCATTTTGTACGGGTGAAAAACGTATGAACGGATTTGTGAACCGAAATTTATGTCCATATTTTCGCCTTTGAGCGAAGAAAGTTTCTGTTCGTGTTCAGCCTGCTTTATAGCAAGAAGTTTTGATGCAAGAATTTGCATCGCAGTTTCTTTGTTTTGAAGTTGTGAGCGTTGTTGTTGGCAACGAACAACGATACCTGTCGGTTTGTGCAAAATTCTAACGGCTGTTTCAACCTTGTTTACGTTTTGTCCGCCTGCACCGCCGGAACGCATTGTGTCAACCGTGATGTCCTCTTGCGGAATTACGATTTTTTTCTCAAAATCTTCAATTACAGGGCTGACTTCGAGACTTGCAAAACTCGTTTGGCGTTTGCCGTTTGCGTTGAAGGGCGAAATTCTTACGAGTCTGTGAACCCCTTTTTCTGCTTTTGCAAGACCGTAAGCGTATTTTCCGCAAATCTTTACTGTGGCTGACTTTATGCCTGCTTCTTCACCGTCAGAACGTTCGATTAATTCGACTTGCCAACCTTTTTTTTCTGCCCAGCGAGAATACATTCGCAAAAGCATTTGAGCCCAATCTTGAGCATCTGTGCCGCCAGCACCAGCGTTAACCGTGATGATGACATCGTCTTTGTCATATTCGCCGCCGAGGGTCTTTTCGATTTCTTTTGCCTCTAGTTCGGCGTTTAATTTTTTCAAATTCTTTTCCGCTTCCTTGAGAACATTTTCCTCTTTACATTCGTCATAAAGTTCGAAAAATACTCCGACATCTTCCAATAAAATCCGCCAACGCTCGATTTGAGCAATTTGGTCTTTTGCATCTTTAAGTTCTTTTGAAATTTTTGAAGAGATATCTGAATTTTGCCAAACTTCAGGTTTTTGAAGTTCCGTTTCGCATTTTTTGACAACAGAAAGCAACTCGTCGGGCTTGAGGTATTTTTCAGCCTTTTTGAGTTCGATTTTTGCAGTGTTATAAGACTGTTTTAAATCGTCGTAAATCAATTATTTCGCTTTCTTTTTGTCTGTCGCAAATTCTGAATCCATACGAGGAAATACTGGGTGAATTTTCGCTTTTTCAGTGATTTTGCCCGCTTGAAGTTTGTTGTTTGCAACTTCATCGTATTTGATGTTCATATCTGCTGAAAGTTGTTCGAAAATTTCCTTAGAAATATTCGGGCAGTAGGGATAAAGCATTACTGCAATCTTTCTCATTGCTTCAAGAATGTTGTATAAAACTTCGCCACATTCTTGCATTTTTTCTTCTTTTGCAAGTGACCAAGGTGCATTGTCCGCAACGTATTTGTTTACTGTGTTTGCAAATTCAACGATTGCGTTTGCCGCTTCACAAACTTGATATCCGTCAAAGAATTTTTTTACATTTTCAATCGCTTCATCGCCTGCTTTTTCGATATCGTTGCCTGCCTTGATAAATTCAGGCTTGATTTCGCCGTCAAAATATTTTACGAGCATATTGAGTGAGCGGTTGAGAAGGTTGCCGATGTTGTTTGCAAGGTCAGCGTTTACCTTTTCTTTGAAATCTTCGTCGGAGTAGTTTCCGTCACGACCGAACGGTGCAGAAGTTACCATATAGTAACGAAGTGCGTCCGGTTTTTCGAGTTCAAAATTTTTCAAAATGTCAGCAGGTGCAATAACGTTGCCCAATGATTTGCTCATTTTTGTTTCATCGATTGTAATCCAACCGTGTGCACAAATAGTTTTCGGAAGTTCTATACCCAATGCCATCAAGATTGCACTCCAGTAAATTGCGTGGAATTTCAAAATATCTTTTCCGATAATTTGAACATCAGCCGGCCAATATTTTTTGAAGGTTTCTGACGGATTTTCGGGGTCGTAACCCAATGCCGTGATGTAGTTTGAGAGTGCATCAATCCAAACGTAGATGACTTGTTCGTCATCGTCTGGAACGGGGATACCCCAAGAGACTGAGTTTTTGTTTCTCGAAACTGAAATATCTTCAATGTCCTCAAGTTGTTTCAAAACTTCGTTAACTTTGAATGACGGTTGCAAAAATTCGGGGTGAGCCTTGATATGAGCAATTATAGCATCTTTGTATTTTGTAAGTCTAAAGAAGTAATTTTCTTCCGTAACTTCTTCGGGCTTTTTGAGGTGGTCGGGACAAAGTCCGTCTTCTGTCAAATCACGTGCATTCAAGAATGATTCGCAACCTGCACAATATAAACCTTTGTAAGAGTGCTTGTAGATGTCGCCGTTTTCGACTAATTTTTTGAAGATTTTTTGAACAACAACTTTGTGTCGTTCGTCAGTGGTTCTGATGAAGTCAGTGTAACCGATTTCGAGGTCAGCCCAAGTTGCTTTGAATGATGATGAATTTTCATCGCAAAGTTCTTTTGGCGTTATGCCACGTTTTTCTGCTGTTTTTTGAATTTTGACTCCGTGCTCGTCCGTGCCTGTCAAGAAATATGTGTCCTCAACTCTTTGCGTAAAATGTCTGTAAATTACATCACACATAATTTTTTCGTAAGCGTGACCGATGTGCGGTTTTCCGTTTACATAATCTATTGCCGTTGTTAAATAAAACTTGTTCATATCGCCTCTTACATTTATAATAAAGTTATTAAAAAATTATCACAAAGATAAATAAATTTAAAGTAATAATTTGAAAGGCGAAAATATGCGAAACGACGGCAGAGCAAATGACGAAACAAGAAAAATTAAATTTACGGTTGATTATACGAAAAACGCACTCGCATCAGTGCTTGCGGAATTTGGAGATACGAAGGTAATTGTTACCGCTACAAATGACGATAAAAAACCGAAATGGATGGATAAAGAGGATTCAAGAGGCTGGATTACCGCTGAATATTCGCTTTTGCCGACTTCGACATCAACTCGTTGTCAGCGAGAACGCTCTAAGGTTTCGGGAAGAACTCAGGAAATTCAAAGACTTATCGGCAGAGCGTTGCGTTCTTGCGTTGACCTTACAAAATTGGGAGACAGAACGATTATTATTGATGCCGATGTAATTCAGGCTGACGGAGGAACTCGTTGTGCAAGTATTTGCGGCGGTTATGTGGCACTTTCGCTTGCGATTAACAGAATGATTAAGGACGGAAAACTTGAAGAATCTCCGATTTTAGAACCGATTGCGGCTGTTTCTGCGGGTATTCATGACGGCGAAGTCATTTTGGATTTGAACTACGAAGAAGATTCTTCGGCACAAGTTGACAGTAATGCCGTTATGACTAAATCTGGCAAGGTGATTGAATTTCAAACGACCGCTGAGGGCGATCCTTATGATATAGAAAAAATGAATCAAATTGTCGACCTTTCTAAAAATGCAATTCAAAAAATTATAAGCTTGTATCCTAATACTGAAGCCTAAAAACACAAATAGTGTTATTTGATTTTATAAAAAATTCCTCACATTTTGTGGGGGATTTTTTTGTTGCAAAGGGGGAAAAAAGTAGGGTAAACTTTAGGCATTGTGGTATAAAATTTGTGAAAAATGTCACAAAACTTCGTAAACTTGTTTTAATTTAATTTTTATAGTATAAAATTAAAATCACATTTGGATTGTTAATATTACTTAGATTTATTCATCTAATTCAAAATTGTTTATCATATTACATTATTATTTTGTGTTTAAAAATAAGAGGAAGTACAGATGGCTGATGGAAAATTTAATAGTGGGCGTGGTGGAAAAAGACCTGGTGCAGGCAGGCCTAAAGGTTCGACAGTTTCTGAGGAAAAACGCAAAAAAATGCATTCTTTTAGATTAACAAAAGAAGAAGAAGTTGCTGTCAGGGCTTTATTAAACGAAATGCGTGGTAAATAGTACATTTTTGTTAAATGTTTTTGTTTTATAATCATTTGCCAAATACTTTTGTGCAAATATTCTCGTTTCCTTTGCAGAGTACGTTTTTATTATCTCATTTTTTGTAATATAATCATTCTATGATATTAACGAACAAAAATAATAAGATATGTTCAAAAATGAAAATTAATCAGATATTAAATCATTACTTTTTTTATAATTTGTATCAAGATTTAATAGGCTCAAAACATTTTTTGTGTATTTTGGTTAATGAGTATATCAAGCCGCAACAAGGTCAAAAAATCCTTGAACTTGGTTGCGGTGCGGGTAATGTCTATGCTGTTTTTCCCGAAAAAAATCTTCGCTACCTAGGCGTTGACAATTCGGAAAATTATATTCATCATGCCAAGAAAAAATTCCCCGAACAATCATTCATTTGTGCAGATGTGACAAAGGATTTTGCCGTTGACGAAATTTTCGATACGGTTTTTGCAGAAGCAATTATTTCGGCTTTGCCTGATAATCAACTCGTTGAGATGTTTAATGTCCTAAAAAATATCTGTGATGAACACACAAAAATTGTCTTTTCAGATATGAACTATCGTGATTCTGCACCGAAATTTCAGTGCTTTTTGATGAAACATGAACGCAATCAATTTATTCGCTCAAAAAGTGAGTACGTTAAATTGTTAACCGAATTTTTTAATTTTGATAAAATTTCAGTAATCAAGCACCCGTATAGAATTCCGTACGAAAAAATAATTTTTGAATGCCATTTGAGATAATATTTTTCATTTTTGCCAAAATCTTCAAAAAAAATCCTGTATATTGTCTGATATACAGGGGGACAGAATTGATGTTCTGAATGAAAAAAGAATATATGCTGGGATTTTAATCTCTAACGTTGCAAATATCGCATGTTGTTTGTGCAATATGTTGCATAAACAACATAACATGTTTTTTAAATTTTGTCAACTTTTTGGGCTGATAAAATATTGTTGTAGTAGTAAATTGTGCTAATTATTACCGAGTAGATTGCAAGTTCGGCAATTTCTTCTGTAAATGTACTTTTTGTGACTTTTTCAGCATAAAGTTGAATCGCAATGCAAATTATTACGAGAAGAGTGCTGAACACAGGAAATTTCACATTTCGAATTGCGTTCCATATTTTCAACCAAATTTCGTTCATTATTCCGTAAATTGCGATTAAGGCTATGTAAATTCCGACAAAAAAGTGTACTAAATAGCCGTATTTATAGTGTTTCCACGAGTAAAATACATGAGGGTTTCCGTTTACTTGACAGAAAATACATCTGCCGTAACTGATTTCTCTTAGAAACATTAATGCCAAAATCATCGCTATAAATCTGTTTACAGTCTTGTAGGCTGGGTTGTTTCGAGTTAAAAAGCAAAATATAATTCCGACAAATAGAACAATTAATTGGATATTTTCTACTAAACTATTTTCAGGAATTTCGTTTATTCCCAAGAATTTTAATCCGGCGACTAAAATTATCATTGCCCCAATTACCGTAAGGTCAGCCTTTCTTGGCTTAAATCTCAAAAATTTTTCCATTTTTTACCTTTCACATTATAAGTACACACAATTTGTTGTTTTATTCATGTGTTGCATTTATAGCATGTTGCACATGCCTCATGTTGCAAAAACAACAATATAATTTTAGAACAAGAGATAGATAATGTAAACCGTAAAAGTTCACAAATAGTCGCAAAACTTGTGATAAAAAGCATTAGAGTGCGGTTAAATTCGGAAAAATTAATAGTTATAAGTTCTAATGATATTTTCAGCGACTTTTGATTTTGAGAGTCGAGTGTCCATTGCTTGTTTTTCGATGTAGTAATGGGCATCGTTTTCGGACATGTTGAGTTTTTGAATAAGAATAATTTTCGCTTGGTTAATAATTTTTATGTCCTGCATTTTTTCTTGCAATTTTTTTGTTTTATTTTCCATTTTTGCAAGTTTTTTGTGCATAGCAGAGAGCATTTTGAGTGCAGAATAGATATTTTCAGTCGAGTTTGGTTTAATCATCGTAAATATGCCCAAATCCTCGACACGGTATGCGATTTGCTCATACAAAGATGAGTTGACCATAATCATAATTCCGATGGAAGTTTGAGAATATTCGTTTGCCAAATCAAGACCGAATTCGTCAGTCAAAGGTGCATCGATAATCATTATATCGACGGTGTTTGTGAGTAAAAATCTTTTTGCCTCGTTAGAATTTTTGGCTTTTAAAATCGGGTTGAAACTTTCGTAGGGAATAATTTTTTTGAGGTATGTGAAAGTGTTCTCATCGCTTGAAACCACCAAAACTCTTTGAGGAGTTTTTGAAGTTTTCATTTTTGCCTACGCTTTTAACTGAGATATTATTTCTTTTGGAAGATGCTTTGAGATAAATTCACTATTTTGGGCAAATTTTACCGCTTCTTTTAAGGTTTGTGGCAAAACGTCCAAATTCTTTGTAACTGATTGGTCAGCCTTGAAAAGGTTGATATCTGTTGAGTTTCTGAGTTTTTTCTTGTTTAAAATCCCATCAATTCCTGCATAAATTAAGAGCGCAAATGTGATATAAGGATTTGCGGTCGGGTCGGGAGAACGAAGTTCAATTCGTTCGTATTCGCCTGTTGCTGCCGGAATTCTAATTAATTGAGAGCGATTTTCTTTTGACCAAGTGATATATTTTGGTGCTTTTTTCTCGCCAAGTCTTTTATATGAATTTTCTGTTGGGTTCAAAAATGCCGTCATTTCTTTGATATGAGCCATTATACCTGCGATAAAGTGGTCTGTGTAATCTTTGCCGTCAACGGATTTTAATGACATGTTGATGTGTAAACCGTTACCGCTACATTCTTTTATCGGTTTTGGTGAAAAATCGGCAAACAGTCCGTTGCTGAGTGCTGCTGCTTTTACGACCGTGATGAAGTTGATTGCGTTGTCGGCTGCGGTCATTGCATCACTGTATTTGAAATCGATTTCGTTTTGTCCGGGGCCTTCTTCGTGGTGAGAGCATTCTGGCTTCATTCCCATTTCTAAAAGTGTCAAACAAATCTCACGGCGGACGTTTTCGCCTTTGTCCTCTGGTGCAACGTCAAAGTAGCCAGCGTTATCAAATGGGATTTTTGTCGAGTTGCCGTTTTCATCTGTTTTGAATAGATAAAATTCAAATTCAGTTCCGAAATATATTGAAAAACCGTTGTCTTTAGCGTATTTTACGGCATTTTCAAGAATATATCTGCAATCTGTGTTAAATGGTGTGCCGTCAGGATATTTTATATTGCAAAACATACGAACGACCTTGCCTTGAGATGGTCTCCAAGGAAGTACCGTTAACGTTGACGGAACAGGGAAGAGGAAAAGGTCTGATTTTTCTGCTGTTTCAAAACCTTTAATAGCCGATGCGTCAAATGAAATACCGCTTGTGAAAGCCCGTTTCACTTCATCTGGCAAAATAGAAATGTTTTTCAAATTCCCGTGAATGTCACAAAATGCAAGCCTTATGAACTTAACGTCTTCTTGTTCGATATATTCAATAACGTCATCGTAGTTAAAATTCATATTTTATCCTTTATTTAATCTTAATAATCCCTTGAAATAATTATAATGGCTGAATTTTTGCTCGTCAATGAAGTTGTAACAAATTTGACAATAAATTTGCACTGTGGTATAAAAATACACATAAAAGCGACAATGGTGTCGCAGAGGACATGTTCCTTTGCTCTGTTGTCGCTTTTTTTTGTGAAAAAGATAATTAACGGAGAACTCAAATGGATACAGTTACTTCAATATTTGGCTCAATGGTATTTGACGATACCGTAATGAGAGCAAGACTTCCAAAAGAAACTTATAAAGCGTTACAAAGAACGATTAAACAAGGTAAGCACCTTGATATCACTGTTGCAAACGTAGTTGCAAACGCTATGAAGGATTGGGCTATTGAAAAGGGTGCAACGCACTATACTCACTGGTTTCAACCTATGACAGGCATTACTGCTGAAAAGCATGACAGTTTTATTTCACCGACATCAGACGGAAAAATCATCATGGAATTTTCAGGTAAAGAGTTGATTAAAGGTGAACCTGATGCTTCATCATTCCCGTCAGGAGGTTTGAGAGCAACATTTGAAGCAAGAGGTTATACTGCTTGGGACGCAACATCTTATGCGTTTATCAAGGACGGTGTTCTTTGCATACCGACAGCATTTTGTTCATATATGGGCGAATCATTGGATAAGAAAACTCCTTTGCTTCGTTCAATGGAAACTATCAACAGACAAGCACTTCGTATCTTGAAATTGTTCGGAAATACAGACGTAACACACATTAATACAACAGTAGGCCCTGAACAGGAATATTTCCTTGTTGATAAGGATTTGTTTGATAAGAGAAAAGATTTAATTTATACAGGAAGAACATTGTTTGGTGCAAGACCGCCGAAAGGTCAAGAACTTGACGACCACTATTTTGGTACTATTAAACCAAGAGTTGGGGCATTTATGAAAGAATTGAACGACGAACTTTGGAAGTTGGGTATTCTTGCAAAGACTGAACACAACGAAGTTGCTCCTTCACAACACGAATTAGCACCAATTTTTACAACGACAAATATCGCTGCCGACCACAACCAGTTGACAATGGAAATTATGCAAAAGGTTGCTAAAAAGCACGGTATGGTTTGCTTGTTGCACGAAAAACCGTTCGCTGGTGTAAATGGTAGCGGTAAACACAATAACTGGTCAATCTCGACCGATACGGGAGTCAACTTATTAGAACCCGGAGAAACACCTTCTGAAAACGCACAATTCTTGTTGTTCCTTTGTGCCGTAATTAAAGCGGTTGATGAATATCAAGAATTGCTCAGAATTTCTGTTGCAAGTGCAGGTAACGACCACAGATTGGGTGCAAACGAAGCACCTCCGGCGATAGTTTCAATGTTCCTTGGTGATGAATTGAATGGAATTTTGAAATCAATCGAAGAAGAAACACAATACGATTCAAAAGAAAAAGAATTCATGAAAATCGGCGTACACACCTTGCCGACAATTCCGAAGGATTCAACCGACAGAAACAGAACGTCACCTTTCGCATTTACCGGTAACAAATTCGAATTCCGTATGTTAGGTTCAGCATCGTCAGTTTCTGATGTAAACACGATTTTGAACACGGCAGTTGCAGAAGAATTGAAGTATTTTGCAGAAGAACTTGAAAAGGCAAGAGACTTCGAATCTGAATTGCACGATTTAATCAAAGATACAATCATCAAACATAAACGAATTATTTTCAACGGCAACGGATATGACAATTCTTGGGTAGAAGAGGCTGAAAGAAGAGGACTTGCTAACCTCAAGACAACTCCTGATGCTTTGAAACACCTTATGGATACGAAGAATGTTCTTTTGTTCACAGGACATAGAATTTTCAGCAAGGAAGAATTGGCAGCAAGATACGACATTATGATGGAAAATTACTGCAAAGTAATCAACATCGAAGCGTTGACAATGCTTGATATGGCAAGAAAAGACATTTTGCCTGCAATGAGCGATTATTGCAAAGAACTTGCTGAAACGATTTCCGCTAAAAAATCTGTTTGCCAAGACATTGACTGCTCTTACGAACAAGAATCTCTCTCTAACTTGAGCAGTTTAGTTTCAGCAATGTATAAGCAAGTCAATAAACTTGATGAAGATTTGATTAAGATTAAATCGACGGAAGACGTAACGGAAATGGGCGATTATTATAAGAACACAATTTTGTCAGATATGACGGCAATCAGAATTTCATCAGATATGATGGAAACCGTTGCCTCGGCAGAAAAATGGCCCTATCCTTCATACGGCGAACTTCTTTTCGGCGTAAGATAATTAAAATGCTAAAAGGCAGAACACACAATAAATACATACACATATAATAGGTACAACAACAGCATGAATAAGACACTATACAACTCCAAATTCGAACACGATGCGTGCGGTATCGGTGCAATAATTGACCTCGACGGCAAACCAAATTTTTCCATTGTAGATGATGCTTTGACAATTGTTGAAAAACTTGAACACAGAGCGGGCAAAGATGCAACTGGAGAAATCGGCGACGGCGTCGGAATTATGGTACAAGTGCCGCACGATTTTTTTTCGAAAGTTGGAAAGGAAATGGGCATAAACCTCGGTAATCGTCGTGATTACGGGGTCGGTATGTTCTTTTTTCCACAAGATGTCTTATCTCGATTACAATCCCAAAAAATGTTCGAAATCATTTGTGCAAAGGAGGGCGTTGAGTTTTTGGGCTGGAGAAATGTCCCAGTTAACACCAATGTAATGTCTAAAAAGGCTCAAGCCTCGACACCTTTCATTTGCCAATGTTTCGTAAAACGACCCAAAAAATTAAAACAAGGTTTAGAATTTGACCGAAAATTGTACGTTATTAGAAGATTGTTTGAACAAAGTAACGAAAATACTTATGTAGTGTCGTTTTCGTCGAGAACAATAGTTTATAAAGGTATGTTTTTGGTAAATCAGTTGAGAAGTTTTTATACTGATTTGCAAAGTCAGGATTTCAAAAGTGCAATAGCAATGGTTCACTCGAGATTTTCGACGAACACCGAACCAAGTTGGCAACGTGCCCATCCAAACAGATTTATTTTGCATAACGGTGAAATTAACACTATCCGTGGTAACGTTGATAGAATGTTGGCAAGAGAAGAAACGATGCACTCTCCGTATATGGAAGCGGATATGGACAAAGTTTTGCCTGTAATTTCGCAATCAGGTTCAGATTCTGCAATGCTCGATAATATGCTTGAATTTCTTGTTATGAACGGTATCCCGCTCCCGCTTGCAGTTATGATTACTATTCCTGAACCGTGGAAGAATGACCCGAATATAAGTAGAAGAAAGCGTGATTTTTATAGATATTACGCAACGATGATGGAACCGTGGGACGGACCTGCAGCGATTTTGTTTTCTGATGGGGATATTATGGGGGCTGTTCTTGATAGAAACGGTTTGAGACCTGCACGATATTATGTCACGACGGATAATAAATTGATTTTGTCATCAGAAGTCGGCGTTTTGGATATTCCGCCAGAAAAAATCGTTAAAAAATCACGTTTGCAACCTGGTAAGATGCTTCTTGCCGATACGATTAATAAAAGAATTATTTCAGATGAAGAGTGTAAGGAATTTTACGCAAACAGACAACCTTATGGCGAATGGCTTGATTCTCATTTGATTAAACTTGCGGACTTGCCGATTCCAAACAAGAAAGTTCCTTTCTACTCTCAAGAGGAAAGAGATAAACTCTATAAGGTTTTCGGTTATACTTATGAAGATGTTTCGAATGCTATTTTACCTATGGCAACAAATGGTGCTGAACCTACTGCTTCAATGGGTACGGATATTCCCCTCGCAGTTTTGTCAGAAAAACATCAGCCGTTGTTTAGTTATTTCAAACAACTTTTTGCACAGGTAACAAATCCGCCGATTGATGCTTTAAGAGAAAAAGTTATTACCGATACGACTGTGTATGTTGGCTCGGACGGTAATTTGCTTATGGAAAAGCCTGAAAACTGTACCGTTTTGCAAATCAATAACCCGATTTTGACGGGCGTTGACTTGATGAAAATCAAAAATATGAAGGTAAAAGGTTTCAAAGTTGAGACGATTTCGTTGCTTTATTATAAAAATACATCTCTCGAAAAGGCTTTGAATAGACTGTTTGTCGACTGTGATAGGGCTTATCGCAACGGGGCAAATATTTTGATTTTGTCGGATAGAGGGGTGGACGAAAACCACGTCGCTGTCCCGTCGTTGCTTGCAGTTTCGGCTATTGAGCAATATCTCGTTTCGACGAAAAAGAGAACGGCACTTTCGATTATCCTTGAAAGTGCAGAACCAAGAGACGTTCATCACTTTGCAACCTTGCTTGGCTATGGTGCAAGAGCGGTTCACCCGTATTTGGCTCACGAGTGTATTGAAGAACTTGTCAATAAAAATATGCTCAATAAAGAATGTTATACGGCGATAAATGACTATAATAACGCTATATTGCAAGGTATCGTCAAGATTGCGTCTAAGATGGGCATTTCGACTTTGCAATCTTACCAATCTGCTCAAATCTTTGAGGCTGTTGGTATTTGCAAAGATGTTATCGATAAATATTTCACAAATACTGTCAGTCCTGTTGACGGTATCGGCTTGAAGGAAATTAACGAGGGCGTTGAATGGCGTCATAATCACGCTTTTGACCCATTAGGACTCGGGGTTGATACGACACTTGATAGTATGGGCGAACATAAACTTCGTAACGGTGATAATACAGAATCTCATATGTATGACCCGAAAACGGTTATTACACTAAGAGAAGCAACTCATTTGGGCTCTTATGAAAAATTCAAAGAGTATAGTGCAATGGTTGACGATGAGAGAAAACCTCATACATTGAGAGGTTTGATGGACTTTGTGTTTGACGAAAACGGCGGTATTCCGCTCGATGAAGTCGAACCTGCAAGTGAAATCGTTAAGCGATTTAAAACGGGTGCAATGTCTTACGGTTCAATTTCTGAAGAGGCACATACATGCATGGCTATTGCGATGAACAGATTGGGTGGTAAGTCAAATTCAGGCGAAGGCGGAGAAGAATCTTCCCGTTTCGGTACTGAGAAAAATAGTGCAATTAAACAGGTTGCATCTGGCAGATTTGGTGTTACGAGTGAATATTTGGTAAGTGCTAAAGAAATTCAAATCAAAATGGCACAAGGTGCAAAACCTGGAGAAGGCGGACATCTTCCCGGTAAAAAAGTTTATCCTTGGATTGCAAAAACAAGATATTCAACCCCTGGTGTTTCGTTGATTTCACCCCCGCCTCATCACGATATTTATTCGATTGAGGACTTAGCACAGTTGATTTTCGACTTGAAAAATGCAAATAAAGATGCAAGAATTTCGGTCAAACTCGTATCAGAAGCGGGCGTTGGAACGATTGCCGCCGGTGTTGCAAAGGCCGGTGCACAGGTCGTATTGATTTCAGGATACGATGGAGGTACGGGGGCTGCTCCTCAAAGTTCAATTCACAATGCTGGCTTGCCTTGGGAATTGGGACTTGCAGAGGCTCATCAAACATTGATTAAAAACGGCTTGAGAACAAGAGTTCGCCTTGAAACGGACGGAAAACTTATGACCGGTCGTGATGTTGCTATCGCTTGTATTTTGGGGGCAGAGGAATTCGGATTTGCAACAGCACCGTTGATTTCAATGGGCTGTTTGATGATGAGAGTTTGTAACCTCGACACTTGCCCTGTGGGTATTGCGACACAAAATCCTGAACTTCGTGGACGTTTTTGTGGAAAGCCCGAGTATGTAATGAACTTTATGACTTTCGTGGCGGAAGAACTCCGAGAAATTATGGCGAAATTGGGTGTCAGAACGGTTGATGAACTTGTCGGACGTACGGATAAAATTACTGTTCGAGAAAAACAAGTTACAGAAAGAGCCGCAAAGGTTTGCCTCAATTCAATCTTTGGTGAAAAAACAAATGTATCGACCCACTTTGATGCGAGGGATATTTTCAATTTTGAACTTGAAAAAACAATAGATGAAAAGAACTTAGTTCCTACGTTTGAGCCTTATTTCAAGAAAAATAAACCGTTTGAACATACTATTGATGTTTCGAGTGTAAATCGTACTGTCGGCACGATTTTGGGTGCGGAAATTACGAAAAAATTTGGAAATTCTCTTCCTGACGACAGATATGTCATTAACTGCTTAGGTAGTGGTGGTCAGTCTTTTGGTGCATTTATTCCGAAAGGTTTGACGTTGAAAATTTTTGGCGATAGCAACGATTACTTCGGAAAAGGTCTTTCGGGCGGAAAATTGGTAGTTCGCCCTGATAAAAAATCTGAATTTGTTGCAAAAGACAATATCATTATCGGAAACGTTGCTCTTTACGGTGCAACTCAAGGTCAGGCGTACATTAACGGTATTGCAGGTGAACGTTTTTGCGTAAGAAACTCAGGTGCTATTGCGGTTGTTGAAGGTTGCGGCGACCATGGATGCGAATATATGACAGGCGGCCGAGTTGTCGTTTTGGGCAATACGGGCAAGAACTTTGCAGCGGGCATGAGTGGCGGTATAACTTATGTTTTGGATATGAAGCACGATTTGTATTTGAAACTTAATAAGCAAATGGTTACGATGTCTGAAGTTACAGAAAAATATGACATAAATGAACTCAAAAACCTTATAAAAGCACACTATAAGGAAACTCAATCACCGTTTGCAAAAGAAATTCTCGACAATTTCGATGCAAGATTGCCTTTCTTCAAAAAAATTACCCCTAATGATTACCAAAAAATGACGGTAACTATCAGCAGACTTGAAGAAAAAGGTATCAAGCACGAACAAGCAGAACTTGAAGCATTCTATTTAAACAGATAATTCTTTGAAAGGAAAATATATGGGAAAACCAACTGGATTTATGGAATATCAACGGAAAACCGACACGGTTATGCCTCCTTTGGAAAGAATTAAAAATTTTGACGAATTTCACGAACCGCTCGATAAAGATGAACGTCAAAAACAGGGTGCAAGGTGCATGAATTGTGGTGTTCCGTTCTGTCAATCAGGAATGGAACTCAATCACATGACAACGGGCTGTCCTTTGCACAACCTTATTCCCGAGTGGAATGATGAAATTTATCGAGATAACTGGGAACAGGCACTCGCAAGATTGCTCAAGACGAATAATTTCCCCGAATTTACAGGAAGAATTTGCCCTGCACTTTGCGAATGTGCTTGCACTTGCGGACTCAACGATTCTCCAGTAACCGTAAAAGAAAACGAGTTGACGATTATAGAAACGGGCTATGAAAACGGCTGGATGAAGCCCCACAAATCACCCGTAAAAAGCGGTAAACACATTGCGGTTATTGGCGGTGGTCCTGCTGGACTTGCAGTCGCTGATAGACTTAATAAGCACGGGCATTCTGTCACTGTTTATGAACGTGAAAACCGTGCAGGCGGTTTGTTGACTTACGGTATCCCTAATATGAAATTGGACAAATCCGTTGTCGATAGGCGTGTTGCACTTATGAAAGAAGAAGGTGTAGTCTTTAAAACTAACACAAACATTGGCATCGACGTTCCGTTTGATGATATCGTTAGAAATTATGATGCCGTTGCAGTTTGTTGCGGTGCAAAAAAGCCCCGTAACCTTAACGCTGAGGGCATTAACACAAATGGTGTTTATTTTGCCGTAGATTATCTTGGAGATGTTACGGCTAATTTAATGGGCGAAAAAGACAAACTTTTGGTTAATGCTAAGGACAAGAAAGTTGTTGTAGTTGGCGGTGGCGATACGGGTGTAAATTGTGTCGAAACTGCTATAAGACAAGGTTGTATGTCTGTTTATCAGTTGGAAATGATGCCAAAATTGCCTGACACAAGAGCAGAAAACAATCCTTGGCCTCAATATCCTCGAGTTTGCAAGGTCGACTACGGTCACGAAGAATCCATCGCCGTTTTCGGTCACGACCCTCGTATTTATCAAACGACTGTTAAAAAAGTCATATCTGATAAAAAAGGGAACATTAAAGAAATCGTCACGGTCACTTTAGATTTTGTAAAAGACAAAAAATCAGGAAGAATGAAACCTGTTGAAGTCGAAGGAAGCGAAAAGACAATGCCTTGCGATTTGTTGCTCATTGCGGCTGGTTTTGTCGGTTGTGAAAATTATATTTCTGAAAAATTTAATCTCGATACCAACGAACGTGGCAATATTAAGGCAAATTCTCACGCAACACCGAAAGACAAAGTCTTTGTCGCAGGTGATGCAAGACGTGGACAATCTCTCGTCGTTTGGGCAATTTCAGAAGGTCGAGAATGTGCCAAAGAAATCGATAAATATTTAATGGGTTACACAAATATGGTATAAATTTTCTGGCAGTAAATAGAAACCCCGAAGTAATATTCGGGGTTTTGTTATATGCAACTATTCGTGTTTTCTCTTGTCAATGCTGCTTGTTAATCATGCAACAAATAGTGTTGTGTTTGTTATCATCTAAATAACACAAATAGTGTTACCGTTTGTATCGTGCATTATTTCTTTTTATTTTTTAATAACACAAATAGTGTTATTTTCTCTTATCGCAATAAACATCGTCAGTTCCGTCATCTCTGATGAATTTAAAGCATTTATCGTCTATGAAGTGAAGTTGTTGTCTTGTGTATCTTGTGAGGTTTTTTCCTTTACTTTTTGCAAAATCCTCATAACTTGCGAAGTCATAGATATCTCCATTTCTCAAAAAGACATAACCTCTATTGAAATAGATTTTTTCATATTCAGGTTTTGCTATTATTTCATTATTGTAGATGATGCCTTTTTTGCCGTTATATGAGAATTTTACAAGACCGTTCTCTGACACATAATAGAAGTGGTCTACATCAGGTATCAGTTTTATGAATTCCTTGCCATCAAGGCTTATTAAGCCATATTTAGAATCTTTTATCACATAGGCATATTTTTCGTTGTAACTTGAAATATAGTCATAACCTTTTGAGCAAATTAAGCCAAATGAATTGTAGATGTGAGTTGATTCGTGCTCTGTTGTTTCAGAGGAGTAATTGAAATCTTCATTGACAAATTCTTCTTCATTCTCTAATTTCATAAAAAAGAATTCTATTTTATGTTTCCACTTCTCGAAAAGTTCCCTAAAATCAACAGTTTTCGTTGTTTCTTCTATTGCAAAACGTTTGTTGTTCAAGCAATCAACATTTGTGATTGTTTTTAGCCTATTTGTTTTTGAAAATATTTTTTTGCCCAAAACGTTAATGATTTCAATCTTTTTGTCGTTTTTCCAAAGGATGAAATACGGTTCTTCAAATGGAGCACTTGCTTTAATTTCTTTGTATTTTGCTTTTGTAATTAAATTGCCGTATTTGTCGATAACACCTTGTTTCCCCTCTTCGTTTTCATATATAAAATAAGAGATACATTCATCTCGAAGCGGAAGAATTTTTCTCTCTGATTCTGGTAAAATTTCCTCTCCGTTCATATTGGTCACGCCGTATTTACCATTTCTTTGGGTGATATAGTAAAATCCACCGTGCTCTTGGTAGTATTCTTGGATTTCGATGTTCTCGTATTCAGGTCGAAGGACTTCTTTTCCTTCATAATTTATCATTCCTATATCGCCATTTTTAACAGTTTTAATACCACCCCATGTTACTTCAAGACTATCTAAATCACTTGACGAAAAAATCGGTTCATTTCTGTAATCAAGCACCTTCCAACCATCTTTATCCTTTACGGCAAAAACCATATTCATTATAAGTGAAGTGTTTATATCTTGATATTGTTGAGGGATTATCATTTTGTTTTCTTTTTTGTCAAAAACGCCCTTGTAACCGTTATCATTTGTGACGATTTCGTATCTTTCTCGAAATTGCAAGTCGTCTTTTAACTCAGGATATTTTTCAATCATTTTATCTGTATATAAACGTTGTTTGTCCTTGTGTGTGTAAAGATTTTCAAATTTTTCAACGTTGTTTTTAGATAATTCTTTGCTAAAAGGATTTGCGGCAACGCAGTCGACGAATACAAAAAATATCACAAAAAATACAATTATTATTTTTGTCGTTGTTTTCTTCAACGACATTAAATTTTTTTCTTCCATAATACTCCTAATTGAAACCAAAAGGGGATTTTTTAATCCCCTGAAAATTATCTGTAATTTGTAAACTGAAGTGCGACGTCGTATTTGTCCTCATTTTGTCGCATAAGTTTAATAATTTCTTGCAAGTCGTCACGGCTTTTGCCTGAAACTCTGACCTGTTCGCCCTGAATTGCCGCTTGTACCTTAAGTTTTGAGTTTTTAATATCTGCGACGATTTTTTTAGCAAGTTCCATTGTCAAGCCTTTTTTGAGGTTCAAAACTTGTCGAACCTTTCCGCCTAAGGCGTTTTCTACAGGTTGTGGGTCAAGAATTTTGATACTCAAATTACGTTTTACCATTTTTGATTGTAGCAAATCCACGATATTTCTGAGTTTCATATCATCTTTTGTGGTAATTGTAATTGATTTATCTGCTTCAAGTTCGATTTCTGAACCGCTGTCTTTAAGGTCAAATCTTGACAATACGTCCCTTTTGACTTGATCAACGGCATTAACTAATTCTTGTTTATCAAATTCTGACACGATGTCAAAACTGCAATCTTTTGCCATAAAATTTCCTTTCGTTATTTTAAACGTTTTCTTGAATATGTCACCATTTTCGCCTGTTCTTTGACATATTTTCTGATAGCGGGGGTAATAATCAAATCAGGTTCGGAATTGCAAAATTCATCGAGCATTGTAACTTCAATCTGAGTTTTTCCCATTGCCCCGTAAATTAGTGCTATTGTTATATCATCGAGTGCATTTTTACGATTTTTTTTGTGGTATTGAAGTTTTTGTTCAAGGATATTTTGCTTTCCGTACGCTTCAACCAAGTTTTTGTAATACTCAAAATAAAGCGGATATTTCTTAATCGCTTGTTCAAACTTTGCCTCAGCAAGTTCTGGGTATCCGATTGTGATATATGTTCTGCCTAAATTGTTGTAATAAACAGACGACGCTTGCGAATTCGGATTCAATTCAATCGCAAGTTCAAATTCCTTAATCGCACCGAAATAATAATATTCCTTGAGGTACATTAATCCCATATTGTTATGTTTTGCGGCATTTTTTTCTGCATCAATCGTGTAGTGAACACTGACTTCAGGCAAATTTTTCGCACCACAAAGAAAAATTGTGGAAAAAAACAGCATTGAAACTGTTAAAATTTTTCTCATAATAATTCCGTTTCGTATCCTTCATAAGCCATAAAACAGCCGTCAAACTGCTTTTGATAATATTTTTCGATGTTTTTTAATTTTTCATCATCATAAGACGGGTCAAAGTGGAAAAATGCCAATCTCTTTGCTTGTGCGGCTTTTGCCGTTTCAATCGCCATTTCAAATGTCGAATGTCCAAATCCTTGTTTTGGCGCAATCGGTGAAAGGTAATCTTCGCCTGAATATTGGCTATCGTGGATTAACAAGTCCGTATTTCTTGCGAAAAACGCTAACTTCTTGTCCCCTCCGATGTAACTTTCTTTATCAGTTGCGTAAACCATCGTTTTGTCTCTGTACGCAATCTTATAAACCATTACGCCTTCTGTGCCGTGAGCGTATGATTTCATACAACTTACAATAACTTCTTCGTCAACAGGAATGATGTCATCTGCTGAAATTACACGTTTTCTGAGCGGTTCAGGGCTATTTTTTGAGAAAATCAAAACTTCGCCTTCTGTAATATTCGAAACCTCTACATCAGCCGCAATGTCGTTCATACAAACAGGAAACGACTTATCATAAAGTAACTGATGAAGATTTTCTTCCAATGACTCTGAATAGTCGCTAAAGCCGTAAACACGGATTCTTGAGGTCAAAACGTTGAGAGGTTTAAAAAAATTAAAACCTTGAATGTGGTCTGCGTGAATATGACTGAGCAAAATCGTTGCATTCATTGGTGTTCGTTGGAAAAATTCGTCCGACGAAGCGATATGCTCTTTCATAAGTTCGTTTCCGAGGGAGATAATTCCTGTTCCCGCATCAAGAATAATCAAATGACCGCCAACATTGACTTCTACGCAAGAAGTATTTCCTCCAAAATCAAGAAAACCTCTTTGCGGAGTAGGATAAGAACCTCTTATACCTCTGAATTTTACTGTGAATTTATCGTTGTTAACAGTCATTTTTAAACCTCATCTTAGTTTAATTTTAGCGATTTTTTAGTTTTTTGTCCAATTATTTTTGGTTACATTTGCAATTTCTTTTTCCGCAACCGCATTTGCAAACCTTTTCGACTGTAATGACTGCGTTTTGGTCAGAATCTTTTCCGCAAGTTGGCCAGCCGATTTTTGTTTTTGCAATCGCTTGAACGTCTTTCAAGTTTGTTTCTCTATAATCAAATGTGAAAACAGTTTTGTCAGAATGGTTGTCGATTGTGATAAATCTCAATGCAATCGGGTAACTTGTCAATGAAGGTGATGCAACTTCAACGATATTGTCGGTTTGGCGGATTTTGTTTGCGTGGAAGTGTCCACCCAAAACCAAAATCGGGTTGTCATATTTTTTAACGATTTCATTAAATGCATACAAATTGACGATATCGTGGTCTCTTGAAACAGTCGGGTAAACCGTTGGAAAGTGCATGAATATTACTATTACATCATCTCCTGCACCGCATATTGTTTTGTCTAAAAAATTCAACTGTTCGGGCGGAAGATATCCTTGCGGTGTGCTTTTGTTATCATAAGCAGCATCTAAGCATATGAAAGTCATATCTTTTTTAGGTTTGAACGTGTAGTACGTTTTGTCAGGTGCAAATCCTTTCGGGTTGATTTTGCTCAACAATTCGATATGTTTTTGTTTGTTCAAGTCGCCGTTAGCCGCAACATCGTGGTTTCCTAGACAATAATACCAAGGTGTCGGCAAAACTTGGTTTAAATATTTATATATAAATTCAAAATCTTTAGTAAGCGGTCTGTCGGCTGCATCGCCAGTAACCAACGTAAATTTAACGTTTTTTTCTTCCTTAATTTGTTTTGCCGCATCGTCAAGCACAGGGAGTGCATAGAACTTCATCTTAAAACTTTTTGCATTTTCGGGTCTCGGTGCATCAGGATTGTAGTGAATGTCAGAAATTTGTGCAAATTTTAACGTTGTTGCAATCGCAGACATTGGGGTTGAAAACGCAATGATTAAAAGTAATGCAAAGATTTTGGTCAAAAATTTGTTTTTCATAATACACTCCTTTATGTTTTTTTAGATTATACCAAAAAAAATCGCTTACGTTATAATGTGTTAAGAAAGAAGAAGTCATGACATTTGGAAAAGAAATAATTATCATTGAATTAATTGGTATTATTGCGTTTGCAATCTCCGGTGCCATCGTTGCCATTAAACGTAATTTTGATATTTTCGGAATCATCGTTTTGGGTGTCATTACGGCTGTTGGCGGTGGTGCAATTAGGGATATTATTTTGGGCATAATCCCTCCGACAATGTTCAGACATTCTTTGTATGTTTTTGTCGCATTTCTCACATCTTGCGTGGCTTTTGGACTTGCTGCCGTTATGGCGGTTAAGTTTAAGAAAAACAAAGAATTTTTTATGGACGTTGTGAACTTTTTCGATGCAATCGGGCTTGGTGTTTTTGCGGTAACAGGTACGAATACAGCCGTAGTTGCCGGATTTTCGCACAATCCGTTTTTGGCAATTTTCGTCGGTGTTATAACCGGTATCGGCGGCGGCATGTTGAGAGATATTTTGGCAGGGAGAGTACCTTTCGTGCTTTACAAGGATATTTACGCTTCGGCGGCTATCGTTGGTGCAAGTTTATATTATTTCCTTTTTATCAATGGCGTAAATGCTGCAGTTTCGGTAACTTCGACGATTATTATTACTATTTTAATAAGACTTGCCGCATCATTTTACCATTTGAGTTTGCCAAGAATTCCAAAAATTAATATTAAAGATGATGATGTCGAATAGTCTTTATTACTGCTGAATTTTCCGTTTTTTATCGTTCGAAATTTGCACAGTTGTATGTTTTTGATAAAATTAAATCAAAATCACTTTAAAGGAGACAAAATGAAAAGATCAGTAAGATTAGATAAAATTCCTCCGTACCTTTTTGCTGAAATTGATCGCAAAATCAATGAAGCGAAGGCAAACGGCGTGGATATCATTAGCCTTGGTATCGGTGACCCCGATACTCCGACACTAGAAGATGTTGTTGCGGAAATGCACGTTGCAATTGATGACCCGAAAAATCACGATTACCCTCCATACAACGGTACAAAAGAATTTCGAGATGCGGCATGCAAATGGATGAAGGATAGATTTGGTGTTGAACTTGACCCTGACAAAGAAATGCTCGCAAATATCGGTTCAAAAGAAGCAATTGCACACGTTTTCTTTGCTTACGTTGATGAAGGGGATTATACACTCGTTCCTGACCCGGGATATCCTGTATACAAAAATGCTACAATTTTTGCAGGTGGAACACCTTATTCAATGCCTCTTTCGGCAGAAAATAATTTCTTGCCCGATTTTGATAAAATTCCTGAAGAAATTGCAAAGAAATCAAAAATTATGTTCTTGAATTACCCGAACAACCCGACCGGTGCGGTTTGTGACCTCGAGTTCTTCAAAAAAGCAGTAGATTTTTGTAAAAAATACGATATTCTTCTTTGTCACGACCAAGCATATTGTGAAATGACTTACGATGGTTATGTTGCACCGTCAGTTCTTCAAGTTGAAGGTGCAAAAGACATCGCAATTGAATTTTTCTCACACTCAAAATCATACAATATGACAGGTTGGAGAGTCGGTTTTGTTTGCGGTAATGCAGAAGCAATTACTGCACTTGGCACAATCAAAAACAACATTGACTCAGGTGTTTTCAAAGCCGTTCAACAGGCTGCTGTTGCTGCATTTAACACTCCGAAAGAACGTATCCAAAAACTTAACGATATGTATAAGGAACGTAAAGAAGTTATGGAACAAGGTTTGAGAGACCTCGGTTGGGACGTTGTTCCTTCTAAGGCTACATTCTACCTTTGGGTTCCTGTTCCGAAAGGATTTACGTCAGAAGAGTTTGTTACTGTAATGCTTGAGAAAGCACACGTCGTTGTTCCGCCCGGAAACGGTTACGGCAAGTACGGCGAAGGTTTCTTCCGTATTGCTTTGACAAAACCTGTCGAAGTCATCAAAGAAGCCTTGAAACGTATGAAAGATGCAGGAATTTCTTACAATATGACAAAATAATTTTTGCTCAATTTCAAAGCGGCGGTGATTATACCGCCGTTTTGTATTTTGTGTTAAGGTGAAATAATGAAAAAGTTTGGAAAAATTATATCTGTAAATCTGCTTCTACTTTGTGTAGTGTTAATTTTTTTAGAATTTTTTTGTTATTTATTTGCTATGATTGACCTCCATAAAATGGTTGGACCTTCAAATAAACAACATCGAACTTTATATAATTATCGCATTAAATTATATAATTATGATGTTTATTTCGATAAACTCATAAGACATTCGTTTAAATGTTTTGGGGACGAAAAGTCCAAGAAAAAACCGATTGTTGTTATGGGGTGTTCTTATGCTTTCGGTCAAGGTTTGAAAGAAAAACAGACTTTTTGTTATAAGTTGTCAAAGAAAGCAAATCGACCTGTCATTAATTGGAGTATAGGAGGAGGGTGTATACAGCATGGGATTATAATTTTTCAAGATACGAACATTCCTGATGGTATAAAAGAGCCTGAATATGTCATTTTTGTCTATAATTCTCTTCTTCATATTCCAAGATTGTATTATCATTTTTACTCATCCTCTATGGTAAATTATGTGTATCCAAGTTTTATTAAAGTTGATAATCATCTAAAACGAAGAAAAGACGAACTTTTTTCAGGTTTTTATCTCAAAAAAATGATTGAAAAAATCAAAATATATAATATTGAAAACAAAAAATATAATGATGAAAATTGGCAATTTGTGTTGATGCATTTTTTGACTTTGCAAGAGGAAATTCATAAAAGATGGCAAAATACTAAGTTAGTCGTTCTTTTCTACGATCAATTTGAGGATGATAATATCAAGGCTTTTGATGAAAAATTAATAGCCGAACTTCAGAAAAATGGCATCATTGTTGTGCGAACGAAAGATATACCTAAAAGAAGGTTATTTTATATCTGAAAACGACATACATCCAAATGAAAAAGCGTGGGATGAGGTTGTTCCGAAATTGGTTGTAAAAATGAAATTGTAAAACAAAAAGGCAGCACTATGCCGCCTTAAAAATCCTCTCTCTCTCAATTTCAATGGTTATTTTATTGCTTTGAACAAATTTTTAACCATTGAGAAAAATCCTGTCTTGCGAGGTGTGAAAACATCTGCAGTTACAAGATTTACGAAATGTTTATTAATCCCTTTGTGTGCCAAAGGAGTTGCCGTAAATTCTCTTTCCAAAACAAAACTTGTTTCTTCCGTAAATTCTTTTGTTAACATTCAAACCACCCTTTTCGTTATTACAATATCAAATTTTTTTGTAATTAAAATCATCTGTTTTATTGAAAATCTGATTAATTTGATTTACGATTTTAGAGAAATTGCCCGAATGTCACATGAAATGGGCGAAAATATTTGGTATCCTTAGTCAAATGAGGTCAAAATGAAGAAAGTTACAAAAATTTCGATTTTTATATTTACATTGCTTGGTTTGGGCTTATCTGCTTATCTTTGCAAGATTTATTACGATGCAAACTTCAACCCTTATGCACTTGCAAGTTTTTGCTCAGTCAGCGAATTTGTCGATTGCGATGGGGTCGCAAGAACTACATACTCTCAGTTTTTCGGCATACCTCTTTGTCTTTGGGGAGTATTTTTTTACCTATTCGTAATGGCAATGCTTTTTTCCGATAAACTTGCAAAATTCAAACTTTTCAGATTTATGGAAGTCTTTAAAAACCCTCAATCGTACATTTTCTGCCTCGCTTTGTTGGCATTTTGTATTTCGATGGGGCTTGCCGGAATTTCTCTTTTTGAAATACATAAAATCTGTGTACTTTGTATAACAACTTATTTGGTTGATTTGGCTCTTGCAATTATTGCGAAAGATTTTTCAAAATCATTGATTTTTGAACTTAAACAATCCATTTCTGATTTTATTGATGCGATAAAAATTAAAAAATACCTTATAGCCTTTGTTGCAGTCGTAGTGGCGTTTTCAGGGGTGTTGACTTATACGACATTGAGTAATGTTTTGACTCCGCAAGTTAAGGCGATGAAAGTTAAATTTTCTTCCGATAAAACATACCCGACAGAGGGAAATGTTATGGGTAAACCAGATGCGAAAGTCACTATTCATGAGTATTTTGACTATAACTGTGCATCTTGTTATATGCTTGGAATTTCGCTTGAGAGAATTATGACGGAACTTGATGATGTCAGAATTGTTCAACACAATATGCCGCTTGATTCTGCGTGCAATCCGCTTTTGCAAACGGGTGGGCATGAAGGCTCTTGCCAAATGGCGAGATATGCCCTTGCTGCAAAGAAACAGGGCAAATTCAGAGAAGTTCACGAAATTTTCTTTGACAAAACTCCTGCGACCGAAGAAGAAATTTTGCAACTTTTGAAACAGGATAGAACTATTGATATCAAACAACTTCAAGAAGATGCAAATTCGCCTGAAATCAAGGCTGAATTGAAGCAAGAAATCGATGAAGCGATTAGTAAAGAAATCGATGCAACGCCTACTGTCATCATCAATATGGAAAAAATTACAGGCAATCTTCCTTACTATACAATGAAGGAAAAATTGATGAAATTGGGTGCAACGGAGAAAAATAATGGCTAAGATTTTGCTTCACGCCTGTTGTGCAGTTTGTGCTGGATATCCGCTCGATTTGTTGCGTGAAGAAGGTTTCGAGCCAGTTGTGTATTTTTTCAACCCGAATATTCACCCGAAACAAGAGTATGACAGACGTTTGGCGGAACTTGTCCGTTATTGTAAAAAGCAAAATATTGTGTTGATTATCGAAGAAGAGCCTTGCGACGGGTGGTTTGAGTTCGTGAAGGGGTTAGAAAAAGAACCGGAGAAGGGCTTTAGATGTCATAAATGTTTTGAATATCGACTTATGAAAACTGCAAAGAAGGCAAAAGAACTTGGTATTGAACAATTTACGACCACATTGTTTGTAAGTCCGCACAAAGTCAGAAACGATATCATTGCAGAAGGTCAAAAGGCTGCAAATGCTTATGGCGTCGAGTTTTTGGATAAAGATTTTAGGAAAAAGGACGGCTTTTTGAAAACGATGAAGATTGCAAAGGCTGAAAATTTTTACCGCCAAACTTATTGTGGCTGTAAATTTTCAATTCGAAAAGAAATCGTTACAATGCCTTAACCATCTGAATAAATAGGGTTGATTTTTATTTTTGAATTTATATAATTACAACATATTTTCAAATTTATTGTGTTGTTTTAGTTATTTAAGGAAAAGGAAAAAATTATGCAAGAACTCGAAAAGCAATTCCACATCAGATGTGTTGAAGGCGATGTTGGTCGTTATGTAATTCTCCCCGGAGACCCCGGACGTTGCGAATCTATTGCAAAATTGTTTGACAATGCTCATCACGTTTCACAAAACAGAGAATATAACATTTACACAGGTACATTGCTCGGCGAAAAAGTTAGCGTTTGCTCTACTGGTATCGGCGGACCTTCAGCATCAATTGCAATGGAAGAACTTCACAACATCGGTGCTGATACGTTTATCAGAACAGGTACTTGTGGCGGTATCGATTTGAACGTTCAATCAGGCGATATCGTTGTCGCAACGGGTGCAATCAGATTTGAACACACTTCAATGGAATACGCTCCGATTGAATACCCTGCTGTTGCAAACCTTGATATTACGATTGCTCTTCGTCAAGCATCACTTGCAATGGGCAAAACTACTCACACTGGCGTAGTTCAATGTAAAGATGCATTCTACGGTCAACACAGCCCTGCGAAGATGCCTGTTTCTTACGAACTTCTCCAAAAATGGGAAGCATGGAAACGTTTAGGTGTTAAGGCTTCTGAAATGGAATCAGCAGCATTGTTCGTAGTTGCAGATGCTCTCAAATGCCGTTGCGGTTCTTGCTTCCACGTTATCTGGAACCAAGAAAGAGAAGCAGCAGGCTTGGATCAAAAGATGAGCGAAGATACTTCTTCATCAGTAAAAGTTGCTGTTGAAGCGTTGAAACTCATCATCGAACAAGACAGAGCAGCAAAAAAATAGTTTTTGCAAAAAGTTAAATTTAAAAGGATTGTGAGGAATCGCAATCCTTTTTTGTTATATAATGTTTTTGAATTTTATTTTAATAAAAGGAGAAGGATATGTTTGATGTAGTTACAATCGGCAGTGCAACAAAAGATGCTTTTATTGAAACAGATGGTGCAAATATTGTTTCTGTGGCGAAAAAAGACAAAAACAGTGCGTTTATGGCATATCCTTATGGTTCAAAAATTGAGATAAATAATTTCAATATCGCAATCGGCGGTGGTGCTGTAAATACGGCATGTAACTTCGCTGGACTTGGCATGAAAACAGCCACCATTGTTAAGGTTGGGGAAGATTCAACAGGAAAAGATATAGTTAAAATGCTCGAAAAACGTGGAATTTCTACAAATGCTGTAGTTTTTGATGAAAATGAAAATACAGGCTTCTCTGTCATATTGTTAAGTTTTCAAGGGGATAGAACAGTTCTTGCTCATAGAGGACCCAACGCTACGATTAGCAAGAAGGATATCGATTTTGACTTGATTAAGGGTTCAAAATGGCTTTATATTGCTCCTTTGAACGGGGAAAGCACTGAAGTTTTGGATAAAATTGCTGAATTTGCAGAAAAAAATGACGTGAATATGGCGATTAACGTTGGCACAAGCAGCATTAAACGTGGAGAAAAATATCTTGATAAAATTTTGAAAACGGCAGAAGTCGTTGTTATGAACTCCGAAGAAGCAAGCATGCTTACAAAAATCGAGGTTCGCCCTGATTCTACGACCGAAAAATTTTCTGAATGTAAAATCCACCCCGATATCATCAAAATGCTCAAACATTTGAAATCAACACACGCCAAAATCGTTGTCATCACTGACGGTGGAAACGGTGCTTATGCTTATGACGGAAAAATGTTTTATCAATGCGACGAATTTCCTGCAAAAGTTGTCAGCACTTTAGGTGCAGGCGATGCGTTTGCTTCAACGTTCGTGAGCGTTTTGCATCAGTCTGATTGGGATATTGAAAAATCCTTGAAATATGCTGCTATCAACGCTGCATCTGTTGTCGGAAAATTCAATGCTCAAGACGGACAACTCTCGATGGAAGAAATTGAACGCCGTGCAAACAACGCCCCTGACTTTCAAGTCTGCAAAATGGCAGATTAATGGCATTTTCTGCTAAAATATTTCCATTCTTTATCATATTGAGCGTACCTTCGGGATAAATCCCTCAGAATGTCGGAAATAAAAAAGTATTTAGCGTTCATTGTCATTGCGAATGATGTGAAGTAATCCAGTAATTTCGACGTTCATTTATAAATAAACATTTGACTTGACTGCCACGCTGATGCTCGCAGTGACAGCAATTATTAAACTTTAAACAATATTCGTCATACTAAATCAAGGCTTTGATTATAAGATATAAACAGTACTTTTCTATACCGAGAGGGGACTAAAATTTATAATGTTTTTGGAAGTCCAATTCGTTCAAATCGTCTTACAATAGTTAACAAAAAATCCTGAAGATAACCGAAAAAGACAGATGTACAAAGCACAAGCGAGGGCAGATTATTATTTTCAAAAAGGTTTACAAATGCCAAGACCACAATCTAAATAAGAGTAAATTCTGTTAACCTTATTGAATATTGAATATCGTTTGCTGCATCTTCTCTGAAAGAATATTTATCAACAGAGGCAAGCATATTCAAAACGGGTATTCTGTTGTCGTTTGTTACGACAACACGCAATGGCAGATTGTTGATATAAAATCTGTAAAAGAACAAATGGTTTGATTATTTAGAACGAATGGTTTGATTATTACGGGCAAAACTACTTTTAATTTAAAAATTTTTTAACTCTAAACAAGAAAAAATATATTGACAAAGCTACTCATTTGAGTAGCTAATATTCTATAACTTTCGGAGATATTTTTATGGAACATATTAGTTTGGCTAAATATTGTTTACATCTTCAATATCATTATCATAAGAACTTTCTTTTTGATTATTAATAAAATCTGATACAATCACGTGTTTTTGTTATACAGTTTACTAACTTGTAAAGGACATCGTAATCTCTTATTGTAAATGTTTAACATAGCTTCAGCATAACCTAAAGAACCATTTGCTCTTTCACTTGCACTTCTTGAAATTTCTTTTATAGAGCATCTTCCTAACTTTTCTTTAAAAACATTTAAATCAAGTTCTTCCCCGTATGCTACCAAAAGTTTTGCAACACCTTTTAACATATTTGCCGAAAATGAATTTATATCACCTTCCCAAGTTGCAATGCACAAACCCAAAGTATTATCCAATATATGATAACCAAACTTTCTAAATATATATTCAACAGTCGAAATTGCACATATTGCACCAGGAATTTTCGTAGGAGAAATAAACATATTATATGATTCAACAATTCCTTTTATAATTAATTGTTCCTCATTCTCCGCTTCAATATTTGCTACAAAAATTTCGTACGATGAGAGAGGTTTTACATATTTTTGTTGATTTGCAAAAATATCAGCCTCATGCTCATAAACTAAATCGTCATAAATCATACACCAAACAGGAGTTTCTCTTGAACCTGAAACTGTAGCAATAATCTCAATTGTATGTTGCCCATTAAAAACATAATTAATCCCATCTCTTCTACTAACTTTCACAGGATTAATTTGATAGGGATCAAAATTTTCAACAGCTCTTTTTACATGAATTTCAGATAAATCCCTTTGATATTCTTGGTTTGAAACTAAATTTTTTATTGGTATCTGTTCAAAATGAACATTTGGCATAATAAAATTTTCATCATTTTCCATATTTACTCCTCTAATGCTACTAACATTGTTGTTATACTAAAATCCAAATCATACAATTTTGCTTTTAATTTATTTTTGGCCTTATCTGTTGCTTTATTCTCTTTAAATACCGACAATACTCTATTAATAGACCCAATCCAAGAGGGTACAGTAAAAACTAAACTCATTATCTCTGCATCAGGATCGTGTTCGGGCATATCTTTTACAGTCACTTTTGTTTCCTGTATAACTTTCTTTTCTTTATTATTTGTCGATGTTTTTAAATACTTCCTTATCTTATTTTTAAACTTTGGAGTTAATTTAGAGATTTTAACTACCTGACATTGAGGTATATTTATTTCTCCAGATAAAATTTTTTGAGTAAGTTCTGGTTCATCTTTTTCTAATGTATCGATTGCCTTTGCATATGTTGCATAACCAAGAACGGTCCTACAAGATACTTGATACTCTTTTCCTAACTTTATTGCAGTAAGAGGTTTATGATTTACATTCCGTTCTTTTCTAATTTCTTCATTTAATTTCTTATCTTCTGAATATTGATTTCTACCTTTAGAATTTTTTAAAAGACTTTTTTCCATTTCGTATCTTTTTCCAATAAGATATTTTTTTGTTTCTTCTGAAATGTTTCTTCTTCCTAGTTGATTTGAGCAAATCCAATTTTTTACTTCTTCTCTTTGTGTGAAAGAAATTTCATGGATTTCAAAGACTACATTATGTTTTTTACAAATTTTATATCGATTATGACCATCAATTATAATATCGTTCCAAGTGCAAATTGGATCAATACAACCATCTTTTAAAATATTGTCTTCTAATATTTTAAATTCTTCTTTAGACAATGGTGGTATAAGTTTTTTAAATTCTTCATCTATTAATAAATCTTTCATTTTTGTATCCCATTCTAAATTGCCATAGCTTTTTTCATATCAAATTTCACTACAGCTTTAGATTTTATATATTCGCCAAACATTTTATATGATTTTTCACCGACAAGAACATCACAAATTCTCTCTAGTTGTTTTACTAAAAATGTACTATATAGTTCAATAAATTTTTTATTTTTATTCAAGTTTTTTGATATATTTAATGATTTTGTATCCATACTATTTGTTGGTAATATCATTAAAGAACATTCAGTTGGATTTACAGATAATAATATATGACTAGGATTTCCTAGTAACTGCAAGGTTTCTTTATTAATTCTAATAGTAGGTCTCTTGAGTGCTATTACTATTGTTGGCACTAAATCTTTATTCATATTTTATTCTCCTATTATTTGTGTATTTACTTCATTTATTACTTCTTTTTTATCGTTTAACCCAAATACTGCATATCCATTAAATAGGTTTATTTGTAATTGTTTTTTATGTTCAGAAACAGGAACACCAAATTGATTTTTCCATTCAGCAGGGAATATTGGAGTTCTTGATGTCGTCGGTCTTGTTGAACCTTCTTCTATTTTTCTTTCGTACATTTCAGAGGAGTTTAAATCGAAAATGAATAAATACTCCTCATTACTTTTTATAAGTTTTCCTAATAATTTATACCTATATTCTAAATTCCAATTCATAAGATTAAATATCATTGCCGAAAAAATTCTACACGAAATTTGTTTGGGCTTTCTTCTAGTCGTACACCATAAAAATGAATCTTTTTCTTCACCCCCACAAGGTCTTATTGCAAGTTTTTTATCATCAGAATTAACTAAAATTTGAACATAATCAATATTTGGCATTTTCTTTAGACAAGCCATATTGACATACAACTTACATTTATTAAATGTTACAGAAGGTTCAAGCAAATGAGCAAAAAATTCTCCACGAACAACTTGAAAACCATCAAAATTAAAATCGTTTACTTCAATAATATCATCTGTTTTATCCATATTATTTATGTTAAAATTTTCATTCTCCATTATTTAAGTTATCTCCTTTTATATTCTTTTTTAAATCTTCAATATTCGCATTTAGCATATGTACAGGTGTAACATCACTAAATTTTGTATTATAATCATCTCCTTTTTCTTCTACATTCCAATCAGTTTTTTGATAAAAAGTTTCTAATTCTTTTACTTGCAATTGTCTATAATAATTCTCACCAAAGGAATCTGCCCATTTACTTGGAAATGCCATTATATTTTTCTTTGCTCCTTTTGTGAAAGGCTTAATTTTTGATAAAAAATCAATATTTTCTTCTTCTCTATTTATAAAAATTTCAAATTCTTTTGCGTTAAAAGTAATAAAGGATTCACTATTCTTTATGTAAACTACACCTCTTAATCTATATTTATAATCTGTATTCCATCCTAAAATTTTGTAAATTGTAGGCATAAATGCCTTTGCAGATATTTTTTTTGAATAAGGCATACCTTTATTGAAATTAGTCCATTTTATTGCATTTCTCGACTCATTTTTATTAACTTTTCTTACAACAAATAAACTTTTGCTTGGGTTAAATAATAGTTCTATATATTTTATATTTTTTAATTTCCTTACACATTCAGTAGTAAATGTTATACCACATGGACTAAACGTTACACCAATAATATCTGCTTCGTCAAAAAATTGAGAACGTACTACCTGATAATTTCTTAAATCAAAATCTCCTGCTTGTACAACAATTTCAAGTTCTTTACTTTCTTTTGACGAGCAATCAACACTTTTTGATGCTTCCAAATATTCATTAACAGTAAATGCGGACCATCTTGGATTTATAATAATAAATCCTGTTAAAATACCATTCTTTATAACTTTAAGTTCAGGTAAAAAGCCCTTATTCCTATATTTTGCATTTCGGATTAGTTCTTGTACAGCCATAAAATCCGCTCTTGAAATGATAGGTTCATGTTGATTTTTCCATCGTCTTTGTTCTAAATTTTGTTTATTCTTTTTGGATTTATGTGTAAGGTAATCTGGAGTCCAAGTTTTTCTTGTTAATACATCACCACAATGTCTCTCATTTTGAAGTATTTGTAGTACAGAATTCGGACTCCATATAGTGTTACCTTTCTTTGTTTTTCTGCCATATTCAGTTAATAAATTTGCTATTTGTTTACAAGTATTACCATAAAGATACATATAAAAAATTAACTTTACTGTTTTTGCTTCTTCTTCATTGATAACCAAATTGCCATTTTCATCTTTATCATAACCTAATAATGCAGGTGTAAGAAGAATTCCACGACTAAAACGCATTGCCAAAGATGCGTTCATAATATCACTTTTTATGTGAGATTCTTCTTGTGCCATAGTTGCTAAAAAAGATAATGCCATTTCACTTCTGTTATCTAATGTATAAATATTTTCAGTTTCAAATAATATTCCGACAGGATGTGAAAGATTTTTTAATTTTCTTATATAATCAAGGCAATCTAGAGTGTTTCTAGCAAAACGAGAAACACTCTTTGTTACAATGAGATCTATTTTTCCTTGTTCACAGTCTTCAATCATTTTTAAGAAAGAGTCTCTATGATTCAAGGAAGTCCCAGAAATACCTTCATCTGCGTATATACCCGCCAAGTTCCAACCTTCATGTCTATTTATTAAGTCTGTATAATGATTTTTTTGTAATTCATAAGACGTTGTTTGGTTTATATCTATTGTTGAAACACGTGCATAAACAGCAACCCTTTTTTGTACATTATCATCATAAAGTTTTGGTTGTTCCATTGCAGGTATAATTTCATAATCGTCAGAAGTTATACCCTTATACCGTTCGATTATTTTGGCTTTTTGTTGTTCTTTTTCGTTTTCCATTGCTTTTCCTTATTTTGAAATTATAGAAAATGAAAAAGATAAAAACCATAAACAGAGAGTCAAAAAAGATGACTACCAGTTTATATTATAAGGTTCTAATTCTTTTTTAATAAAACTTTTAAGTTTATTGTAAAATCTATTTTCTGCCAATTCTTTTTTCTTATCTTCATCTATTAATTCAATTTCAAATTTTAAATGTTTTGAAAGGACTTCTAAGGTTTTAAAACTCAATTTTCGCTTACCTGTCTCTATATAACTAACATATGAAGTTGATAAGTCACATAATTCAGCTAAATTTTCTTGTGTTAAATTGTTTTCAATTCTCATCTTTTTTAATTTTTGTCCTAATTTTTTGTAATTAATTGTCATAAAAACCTCCTATTATTAGACTGTTATTACAACCTAATAAGGAAGATTTTTCCGTTCAATGTTTATAAATAAAAAAAAGATATATGAATAAATATTAAGCACCTATATCTCAATAAAATTAAGAGTTTAGGTTACTTGCAAATCTTGCAAGTAACCTCTTTTAAATTTTATATTTTAAATACTAAATTTAAAAATTAATCAATATCTGAAAGACTAAAGTCATTACCTAATTCAACCCTTAATTCTTTCATTAAGGTATCAATTGGTATGTCTAAACCTTCTGCAATTTTCCATAATGTAGAAAATCTAAAGTTTTTAATTCCTAGTTCTAATTCTCTCCAAGTCGCCTTTGGCATACCCGCTTCAGCAGAAATTCTATAAATAGTCTTACCTTGAGCCATTCTGTGTTTTTTTATAAGAATGCCAAAGGTCTTTGTTAATTGTGCTAACTTATCTTTAGATCTATCCTGCATACTAATAATTTTAGTGGTAAATTTATTTTAATAGACTGCAATTACAGCCTATAAAATATTCATTTTTCTTATGCAAGAATTGAAATATATGTAAAAAAGGGGAAATCATTAGTTTAATGACTATTGATATTACATATACATAATGGATTTAAGTATTTATTGATTTACTAAATTCTTTCAATATACCAATTACTTGCTCCAAAATGATTAAAGTTCCATTGGATATCAAAGTAGAAATTTGGTTCAATTAGATTATTATCTTTAAAGTTATAAAAGGTTTTATTTAGTTCTGTTTTCTTAAAACTTTCAAATGCGACTTGAATTTCTTTTGAAAACTTTTTTTTAAATTCGGAATACGAAATATTTAGAGTTTCTTTCGTTAATTTATTCTTCAAAATCATCTTCAAAACCTCTAATATTATCAAGTTCAATATTGTATCTTTTGCCTTGTTTATCCACACAAGTTGCATAATCTACTTCACCATCAGCAAATTTATTTTTCCAAATGCAAATTAGTAAACCAATTTCTTGTGTTGTAAGATTTAAAATCTTAGTTCCATAAAGTTTGTAACATTTTTCTGCCATACAAAATCCTTTCTTTTATATGACATTTATCACTTGTGACTAAAATAAAATCAACTGTTTGTGTTCAATTTTGAACAATATAAAACAGTGTTTGAACAAGGTTTGAATCACATTTGAAAAAATTATATTGCAACTTTAACTATAAATATCTTAAGCATAATTGTTAGTACAGACCAAACCTTTAAATATGTTAAAATAAATCTGTACCTTTTGTTATATTAAATAATGAAGTTTTAAAAATTTAGTAAAATATTCTTATTAACTGAGACATAACTAGTTTTACTAATATCAAGAGGTAATGTAAACATAATTTGAGTAAACAATATTTACTCGTATCAAGCAAAGCAAGGACTGCTTTGCTGAACTTTTACACATTTTTACAGGAAAAGTTAAACAAAACACACATGTTTTTACAGTAATAATTATTTCCTAAACTTTTTGCAAATTGTTTTTATTTCATAAATATTTCTTTCGATATAATTTTTCTATAACAAGCTCATAAAAATCAAATAAAATTTTTGACAATGAAGAAATATTAAGCAACTCGAATGTAATAGAATCAACAGTTTAGGTTACTTGCAAATCTTGCAAGTAACCTCTTTTTATTCAATGTTTCAAATTAAACACAAAGGTCGGAATTAGTGTTCCAATGTTTTTGAGTTCGAGTTAATGTGTCAATACCATGAACGAAGAAGAAAAAGATATAAATAATAATATATATATTAATATAAATAAAGTCGCAGAAGCAAAAGGTTTAAAAAGTAATCGTTCTCTACGTTTAGAAATCAATAAACCTGAAAGCAAATATATTTCTCGTGAAGTTAAAGTTAATGGTGGAACTTCTTATGAAATTCTTTATTCAAGTTTAGAACCAGATATACAACAAAAATTAAGAGAGAACAGTACAAAATCAACGGCACTCGTACCTCTAAATTATCAACCAACAACATTTGTATCTGAAAGTGCAAGACTAACTTCTCTTGCAAGATTAGATATTGTAAAAGCACTTCTCAATTATCGTAAGAAATTTGATACTAAAAAAGAAGCAGATTCAATGTTTTTAGATTTATACAATAGTGGAATGTATTTACCTAAAGTTTTCAAATTTGTTGGAACAATTTCAATAGGTACTCTTCACCGTTGGGTTAAAAATTATGAAAGATATGAAAATGCAGAATGTCTTATTCCAAAGTATAAATTTAATAAACAGGGTGAGTATAATACAATTTTAACCGATGAAATGAAACATGTATTACTCCGTTTTTTACTTCATCAAAATAAATTTAACTATGGTAAAGCAATTAAACTTACAAAAGAAATATTGAGAAAACAAGGTTTTGAAAATCTACCCTGTGATTTAACTTTTAAAAGATATGCTGAAAACTTTAGAAAAAATAATTATGCCGAGTGGGTGTTAAAAAGAGAAGGAATGAAAGCATACCACGATAAAGTTGAGCCCTACATTGAAAGAGATATTTCTAAAATAGAAGTAGGAGATGTATTTATAGCAGATGGACATGTCCTAAATTTCCAAGTAATTAATCCATTTACAGGTAAACCAACAAGAGCAACACTTGTTGGTTTTTTAGATTGGAAATCAACAGCCCTCGTTGGCTATGAAATTATGATGACTGAAAATACACAATGTATCGCTAGTGCATTAAGAAATAGTATTTTAAATCTCGGTATTATACCAAAAGTAGTTTATCAAGATAATGGTAGAGCCTTTAAAAGTAAGTTCTTCCAAAGTTGTGATTTCGATGAAGATGGTTTTAATGGCATTTATGCAAACTTAAATGTACATTCAGTATTTGCTAAACCTTACAATGCCAGAGCAAAAGTAATTGAACGATTTTTTAGAGAATTCCAAGAAGAATTTGAAAAAATGATGCCATCATACATTGGCACAAGTATTGAAGATAAACCTGCGTGGATGAAACGTGGTGAAAAATTACATTTAAAATTACACGAAAATGAAACCAATAATCACATTCCAACAGTTCAAGAAGTTATTAAATATATTAATTGTTGGCTTGAGTTTCACAACAAAAAGCCTTGTCCTAATGACCGTTCAAAATCTATTCAAGAGATGTTAGATAGTGTTCAAAAACAAAATATAAATATAAACATATTAAATACCTTAATGATGAAAACTGAATGTAGAACAATAACTAAACACGGAATAACATTTTTAAATATGCATTACCGAAGTGATGCAATATTAGGTTTAAGAGATCAAGTATTTATACGTTATAGCTTGTTTGATTTATCTAAAATCTTTGTTTATTCCTCAAAGGGTGAATTCTTATGCATAGCAAAAAGAGTTCAAAAAGTTCACCCTATGGCAAATATACTCGGTACTGTAAAAGATATGGAAGAATACAAGCAACAGTATAAAAAGCAACAACAAGTAAAAAATAGATTAGTAAAACAAATTAAAAAGAATTTTACTTCTGATGAATTACAAGTTCTTGAAATTGAAGGGGTAAATGAGGAATTGGATTTAAGTGAACCTACTCAAAAAATACTTTCAAAACCAAAACGTGAAAAGAAACAAACACCGCGTGAACAGCAAATGAACAGACCAATTTTCAGTTCAAATTTTGAAAAATATGAGTGGCTTATGAAAAATGGTTGTACTAATGCTGAAGATAGAACTTGGCTTACTCAATATATCAGAAGTGATGAATATATAAACATATATGGAGATTAGATTATGAAACGAACCTTTATTAAAACTCAAAACGTTAAAAGATTTATTACACTAATGGAAGAATTAAAAAATCTTCCGCCCAATATACCAAAGTTGGCATTAGTTTATGGAGAACATGGACTTGGTAAAACTCATTCAATAATTTGGTGGGCAACTAGAAATGATGCAATATATGTTAGAGCAAATAACGAAATTAATCAGAATGGTTTACTTAAACTAATTGTTGAAGAATTAGGTGAAAGACCATTCTTTTTTATGCAAGAAAATTTTAATTTAATTCTAAAACATTTAAGATTAAGACCTAAAATAATCATAGTTGATGAAGTTGATTATCTCATCGGAAATAAACATGTCATTGAGATTTTAAGGGATGTTCAAGATAACACAGGAACACCAATTGTTTTAGTCGGAATGGGATTTGTGGATAAGAAAATATCTAGATTTAAACATTTTGAAGATAGAATTTACAAAAAATTAAAGTTTGAACCTTTTGATGAAAACGACATCAAAAAAATTCTTGAATCATTGACAGAGCTTAATTTTACTGATGATGCAATAACTTATCTTGCAACACGCACAAATCAATTTAGACAATTAGTTAAAGTGATAAACCAAATTGAGAAATTATCTCAAACAAATGAAATACAAGAATTTGATGAATACACATTGAAAGGATTATTAAATGAAAGACAAAGTATTAAAGCTCTGCCGAAGATTACAAAGTTGTACAATTAATGATTTAGTAGAATTTATTGAAGATGAAAATATTGTTATTGAAACTATAAAAATTTTAGAAGAAGAAAGGCTGATTTTTAATAATAATGGTATTATTACAGTTTCTGAATTCCATCCAAAAAGTAAAAATAAGATTAATAATAAAAACTTAAATTTAATGTTTCAATTTAGAACTGATGAAGAAATTGATATTTTTGTAAAAGGATTTTGTTTAGGTGTTCCTGCTAGTAAAATTTGTTATTTCATAAATGTTCAAAGCCAATGTGCTAGTGATTATTACTGCATTTTTAGGAAAAAGATTTATGATAACCAATTAAAGATTTTAGAAAATTTGTATTTCCAAAATCCACAAAAAGCAAGATTAAGAACATTCTTTGATAAAATTGCATATTTTTATACTTACGATAAACAAATTTTTGTTAGCGAAAAAATACTACCGACAAAAGACAATGAGAGAAATTATACCAAAGAAGAAATTAGAGAATTTAAAAGAGTTTATTGCTATTTAAAACGTATTGAAAGTCGTAATATTAATGAGAATTATTTGTATTATAGACTAGCCGACTCAATCTGGCGACACGAAAAAAGTTTTGAAGAATTATATGAAAATCTAAAAAATCTAATTTTAATTTAACGTCCATATTTGACATAGGTAAAATTTATAATTATGAAAAAGTTTAAAAATGAACAAAATTCAGATTAAATCGTTTTATAAAATATAAGGAGTTTTTATGAAAAAAGTATTTTTGGCATTATTGGTCTTTTGTTTTACTGCAAGTTACGGATTTTGCGTAACAATGAATTCTTACGATAGTTACGGCAGAAAGACAGGAAGTTATGTTACAAATGGGACAACTACAAGAAGTTACGATTCTTATGGACGAAACACAGGATCTATAAAAGAAACTTCGAGCGGTTATAAAACTTATGACAATTACGGAAGAAAAACAAGTACCGTAAAAAGAACGCCAAGTGGTTATGAAAAATACGATGAATATGGAAGAAAAACCGAAACCTATCGCACGCAATCAAATGGTACAACAAATATTTACGATAATTATGGTCGCAAAACAGGTAGTTATAAAAAAGATTCAAACGGCAGAATTACAAAATATGACTCTTATGGACGAAAAGTTGAAAGTTTTAGATAATTTTAAAATTTAGCTATCAATAAGAAGTCTTTAAAATCAAATTTATGCTCATTTTGTTTAAAATATATAAATCTTATTCAGCTTCAAACAAAAATTCAACACAGAGGATTTTGAACAGGTTTTGAACAAGGGTTTTTGAGCTATCCACAAAAAAGTGGATAATGGGAATTTAAATTGTTAAATTTTACGCAGATAAAATATTATATGTCTATGTATACTTTGGACGATGTAAAATTTATTATTTAAATATTTACAAAATAAGTATTAAATGCTGTTTATGATAAAATACAAAAAAGAGGTTAACATGACATACCAAAGCGAAGCGGTGTTAGAAAATTTATTTGTAGAGCAATTAAAAAATCAAAATTATGAAGTAGTTAAAATACCAGATTATGAATCTCTTGAAGAGAACTTTAAAATTCAATTTTCTAAATTTAATGCTGATAAGTTAGAAACACCTTTATCCGAAAAAGAATGGGAACGTGTTTTTAACTATTTAAAAGGTAAAAGCATATTTCAAAGTGCAAAAATTTTACGAGATAAATTTATATTGGAGCGTGACAATGGAGATAAGATCTATTTATCTTTAATCAATCCTGATCATACAAAAAATATTTATCAAGTAACAAATCAAACAACGATTGTTGGCAAGTATACCAACCGTTATGATGTAACTTTATTAGTTAATGGTTTGCCTTTAATTCAAATTGAACTAAAAAGACGTGGTATTGATATCAAAGAGGCTATCAACCAAGTTATGAGATATAAGAAGCATTCTTATAATGGTTTATACCATTATATCCAAATGTTTATTGTTTCAAATGGAGTTGATACTAAATATTTTGCAAATTCTGATAAGGATTTGCTATATAGCATGGCATTTTTCTGGACAGATTTTAATAATATAAGAATTACAAATTTGAAAGAATTTTCAATAACATTCTTGGCAAGAGACCACATAACAAAAATGCTATTAAAATATACTGTTTTAAATGAAACTGATAAAATAATGATGGTTATGCGACCTTATCAGGTATATGCAGTTGAAGCATTAATTCGCCAAGCTATGTTAACAAATAAAAATGCGTATATTTGGCATACAACAGGTGCAGGGAAGACACTTACATCTTTTAAAACAGCACAATTATTAGCAATGAATCCAAATATCAAAAAAGTAATATTTCTTGTTGATAGAAAAGACTTAGATTCTCAAACGACAGAAGAATTTAATAAATTTGAAGCAGGTTCTGTTGATGCCACAGACCGAACTGATTTATTGGTAAAACAAATTAAAGATAAAAATAAACAGTTAATTGTAACAACAATTCAGAAAATGGCTAATGCGATCCATAATGCAAGATACACAAAAGTTATGGAGCAATACAAAAATGAAAAAGTTGTATTCATTATTGACGAATGTCATAGAAGTCAATTTGGCGATATGCACAAAGATATTGTTAGACACTTTGCAAAGGCTCAATTCTTTGGATTTACAGGAACACCAAGGTTTGAAGTTAATGGAAAAATCGAAGGCAAAATTACTCAAACAACTGCAAAATTATTTGGTGAATGTTTGCATAACTATTTAATTAAAGATGCGATTTTTGATAATAATGTACTTGGTTTTCACGTTGAATATATTAAAACAATTAAAGGTGATTTTGATTTTGACGATCAGACAAAAGCCGAAGCTATAGATATAAATGAGCTTTATATGGCTGATGAAAGAATGACAAATATTGCAAATCATATTGTCCAAAATCATATTGCCAAAACTAGAAATAAACAATATACTGCGATTTTTGCTGTTTCATCAATTCCAATGTTAATAAAATATTATGATATTTTCAAAAAAATCGACCATAATTTAACTATAAGTGGAATTTTCTCATATGGTCAGAATGAAGATGCAGAAGGTAAAGATGAACATTCTAGAGATGCGTTGGAACGTATAATAAAAGATTATAATGAAATTTTTAATGTAAATTTTTCAACAGATACTTTTGCAGGATATCATAAAGATATTTCAGATAGAGTCAAAGGTAAAAAAGCTAAACAATTAGATATATTGATAGTTGTTAATATGTTTCTGACTGGCTTTGATAGTAAACCTTTGCAAGTATTGTATGTTGATAAAGATTTGAAATATCATGATCTATTACAAGCATATTCAAGAACTAACAGAGTTGAAAAAGAAACAAAACCTTTTGGTATAATTATTTGCTATAGAAACTTAAAAGAAAAAACAGACGAAGCAATTGCGTTATTTTCAAAAGGTCAGAATGATGGGGTTTTAACTCCACCATATGAATATTTTGTTCAAAAGTTTAATGAAGTTGCAACTAAATTAAAACAAATTGCAGCAGATCCTTCTTTAGTTGATATTATACAAAGCGAAGACGACCAGCTTCAATTCGTCTTATGTTTTAGAGAATTAACTAAATATTTAAATTCATTAAGAACATTTGTTGAATTTAATATTGATAATGGATCTTTAATCATAAGCGACCAAGAGTATCAAGATTATAAAAGCAAATATTTAACTTTATATCGTAAACATCAGCATGACAAAGAAGTTGTATCTGTATTAAACGATGTTGATTTTTGTATAGAATTAATGGAAAGCAATAGAATAAATGTTGCATATATAATGAATTTAATTCGTAATATCAATTTTGATGATCCTGTACAAAAAGATTATGACATCAAACATATTGAAGATGAATTAGCAAGAACTGACAACCCTGCAATGATGAGAAAAGTAGAATTATTACAATCATTCTTGGATAGAGTTGTTAGAGGTTTAAATAACGCAGATGAAATTGATGCGGCATATAATGACTTTGAAAACGAAGAAAAAATAAAAGAAATTCAAAATTTTGCTACGCAAGAAGAATTAGACTCAAAAATGCTTACAGATGTAATATCTGAGTATGAATTTTCTGGAAATTTAAATGCTGGAGAAATTAGAGATAGTATTGAAAAACCAATGCCATTGTTGAAGAAAAAATCTTTAGTTGGCAGAATTGTTGACTTTGTAAGAACACACGTAGAAAAATTCCAATAAATATCGGAGGGATAAATAGATGGAAAATATTCAAGCACACCAAAAAGAACTATGTAACAAATTATGGGCTATGGCAAATGCTCTAAGAGGCAATATGGAAGCCTACGAATTTAAAAATTATATTTTAGGTATGATTTTCTATTACTATCTTTCAGATAGAACTGAAAAATATATGGCAAAGCTATTAAAAGATGATGGAATGACATATCAACAAGCGTGGGATAATGCTGAATACAAAGAAGCTGTTATTGAAGAATCTTTAAATGACTTAGGGTTTGTGCTTGAACCTCAATATTTATTCAGACAAATGGTCTCAATGGTTGAAAATAGAAAGTTTGATATAGAATTTTTACAAGCTGCAATTAACTCCTTAATGGAATCAACTATTGGACGTGAGTCACAAAGTGATTTTGAAGGTTTGTTCTCAGATATGCAGTTAGACTCTACAAAACTTGGACAAACAGTAAAAGAACGTTCGGCAGTTATGGCAAAGATTATTGCATCATTAGATGAAATTAATTTTGATGTAGAAGATACTAAAATTGATGTTCTTGGTAATGCTTATGAATACTTAATTGGTCAGTTTGCCGCAACAGCAGGTAAGAAGGCAGGAGAATTTTATACTCCAGCAGGTCCTGCTGAGTTACTTTGTAGACTTGCTTGTTTGGGGCTAACAGACGTAAAAGATGCAGCAGATCCAACTTGTGGTTCAGGTTCTTTACTTTTAAGATTAAAAAAATACGCAAATGTTCGTAATTATTGGGGACAAGAACTAACATCAACAACTTATAACCTAGCTCGTATGAATATGATTTTGAGAGGAATTGATTATAAGAATTTTGAAATCTACAATGGTGATACATTGGAAAAAGACTGTTTCGGAAATATGAAATTCAGAGTTCAAGTTGCAAACCCTCCATATTCTGCAAATTGGTCAGCTGATGCAAAATTCTTAGAAGATGAAAGGTTTAACGAGTATGGAAAGTTAGCACCAAAAAGTAAAGCCGATTTTGCGTTTGTTCAGCACATGATTTCGCACATGGATGAAGATGGAAGAATTGCAGTTCTGCTACCACATGGAGTATTATTCAGAGGTGCTGCAGAAGAAACAATCCGTAAATATATCATTGAAAAATTAAATTTATTAGATGCTGTAATCGGATTACCTGCAAATCTTTTCTTCGGAACAGGTATTCCAGTTTGCGTACTTGTATTGAAGAAAAATCGTAATGCAAATAGTAATAATATTTTATTCATAGATGCATCAAAAGACTTTGAATCTGGCAAAAACCAAAATATCTTAAGAGATTGCGATATTGATAAAATTGTTGAAACCTACGAAAAACGTGAAGATGTTGAAAAATATGCTCACGTTGCAACAATGGAAGAATTAGCTGAAAACGGATTCAATTTAAATATTCCTAGATATGTTGATACCTTTGAGAAAGAAGAAGAAATAGACTTAAATGCAGTATCAGCAGATATAAAGAAACTTCAATCCGAAATTAAAGATATTAATGCAGAACTAAAACCATATTTTGACGAATTAGGATTAGATTTCCCATTCGCAGAGGAGGTTTAATCAATGGAAAATAATAACGAAAATTTAAAAAATTCAAATAGCGAAAATTCATCTTTTTTTGAGCAAAAAGTATCCTCAAGTAACGGTAATGAGGGGCAACCTCGAATTAGATTTTCAGAATATAAATCTTTTTACAAAATAAAAAAAATAGGAGATATATATTCAGAAAGAAGTGAACGAGGTAATGAATCTTTACAATTATTATCTGTAACAATGAATGATGGAGTTAAATTACGTTCTGAACTTGATGGCAAAGACAATTCTAGCGAAGATAAAAGTAATTATAAAAAAGTTTGTGTCGGAGACATGGTATATAATTCAATGAGAATGTGGCAAGGTGCAAATGGAATTTCTGCATTTGAAGGGATTGTAAGTCCTGCATATACTGTTTTAAAACCTGAAGTAAATATAAACAATGAATATTTTGTAAAATTGTTTAAAAATACAAAATTAATAAATAACTTTAGAAAAAATTCTCAAGGATTAACTTCTGATACTTGGAATTTAAAATATCAACAAATAGCCCCTATAAAGATAAAAATTCCTGAAATTAATGAACAAAACAAAATTGCAGACTTCTTGTCATTAGTTGATAAACGAATAGAAAAACAGCGTCAACTTGTTGAAAGCCTAAAGAAATATAAAAGAGGGTTGTTTGAACAAATATTTAA
>SAMEA104315421__coassemble_599_pt1 | contig 47492 bp, 68 predicted proteins | sample SAMEA104315421__metabat2_high_PE_028 | metagenome-assembled genome bin SAMEA104315421 (sample SAMEA104315421) | gut metagenome | biome: Monkey gut; feature: monkey-associated habitat; material: faeces | place: China | collected 2013
GCCCACCATATTAGACAATATACCTTCAAACATTGGTTTGAAGGTATTTTTTATTGTAAAACTGCACTTCTCACCGTCAAAGTAAAAGTTCGAGCATATAAGTTTTAAAAATAATCGTTTATTGGTTGTAGTTTGGCGAGAATACCACTGTGGAGCCTTTCTGCAAAGTTCGAGCATGTCCTCCGCTCTTTTCATAATTTCTTCATTTTCGTGCGACATTTCATTTTGGTTGGCCAATAATTTATCCAACTCAATGCCCCATTCGTTTTTCTTTTCTAAATAAAACTCTGTGTCAATCACACCGTCAAGTTTATCTATATAAAGTTGGTTCAATCTTTTTTTTAACTTTATAACATCTTCATTTAATTGTTCAAGCTGCTTAACTCTGTACTCGTGGTCTTGTTTTAGGCATTCCTTTACATTATTTAGAACTTTATTTTTAACATCTTCAGGAATTGCCATTTTTTCTAAAATTCCTGAAACGACATCATCAATATATTCAGACTTCAGGTGTTTTTTAACTGTACAACCTCTATGCATACATCTGAAATATAAATATTTGCCTTTCTTAAGATCGCCCACCAAATATGAACCACATTTTGCACATTTTATTAAACCTGAATATACAAAGTCGTTTTTAACCAATTTAGGATTTGAATGTTGCTCGATTAACTTCTGAACCGTTGCAAAAAGTTCTCTGCTAACTAAAGGTTCGTGCTTGCAATCAAAGTATCGTTTCATTTTATAGTTAAAATCGCCCACATAAAAAGGGTTTTTAAGTATTTTTTCAATGTTGTTCTTCTGGCACAAACGGGTGCGCATATAAAAACCGTCGGCGGCCAACTTATCTGCGAGTGATTGGTATGTATATGCTCCTGTAGAATATAATTCAAATGCTTTTTTAACAAAGCGTGCCTTTTTAGGGTCAACAACCACTTTTGAAACCTTTTTGTTTTCTCTAAGGTTCAAATATCCAACCGGAGCCTGTGCAGGATAATAACCCAAGTCGGCTCTTTTATCCATTCCTTTTATAACCTCTCTTGATAGATTTCTTGGATACCAAGATGAAGTGGCACACATAATTGTATAAATCATAATTTCGTGAGGTGTTGAGTTTTTGGATAAAACCATATTGTCTTTTACAAGGTGAATTTCGGTCTCTGTTTTAAGAGCAAGGTTTATTGTTAAGGCTGTATCATCCTCATTACGAAGTAACCTGTCGTTTTTTTCAACCAAAAGACGGCAGGTCTTTTTTTGTTTTTTCAAAAATTTAATCATCTCGTCAAATACCGGGCGACCTTTTTGTTTGGCTGATTCGCTTTCTTGGTAGATTTTTATTATATTAAAACCTTTGTTTTTTGCGTATTGCTGCAAAAAATCAATCTGTGCCGGGATTGAAAAGTGTCCAACTTCCTGTTCCTTGCTCGACACCCTTACATACATAACTGCCGTTAAATCTTCAGCCATTATTTCACCTCATATCTTTTTATAAAATCAACTAAGGCTCTGCCATTTGTATGGTAGAACACACCCTTCATATACCACAATTTTATTCCATATTTATCTGCGAGTGGTTTGGTTCTGTCGTAATATTTGAAATCGCTCGGTTTTTCGATAATCAGAATTATTGCAGGTTTCTTGCCCGTCATTCGAGAATAATGCAAACTCTGCCCGATAGCCTCCGCCCATTTTGGTGCAAAATCAAACTCTGCTGCATAATTTTTTGTTACGCAATCCACACGGGTCATATCCGAAAGTTCAACTTCAGCAGAACCATTCCAACGATCGCACCATTCGTTTTGATAGTATGCCTCGTTAAAAATTCGGGCCGCATTTACTTGACACGATCCAAATGCTAAAAATAAAACTAAAAAAAGAACTCTTTTGTGAACCACTTTTTAGCCTCTTCTTTTTCTTTTACGTCTGCTTTTTGAACTTGTTGTTCCTGCGACTTTTATAATCAAATAAAAAATGTATATCCAAACAAAAGATGTAAATAAGAAAAATATTAAAAACCCCACAATAAAATTCAATAAAAATCTTACAATCTTTTGACCCGTTGTTAACGGTTCAGACTCTATATTTTCTGACAGTTTGTCTGAACTATTTTGTGAACCATTCTCACTTTCCACAACTTCGTTCATGTTTTCGTTCTCAAAATCTTCATTTTTTTGCTTTAATGATTTTTTAAAGTATAGTCCACCTCGTCCGGCATGAACATACGGCCCACGTGGCCCTGTTCCAACTCTAAATCCCGTAACACCGAAAGAAATACCAAGTCCTGACTTTGACAAATTTATTCTAAACGGGCCAAATGCGAAAGATTTTCTTAAGTATGTTGCCATATTAAACCCCTTTCTTTTGTATCATTTTAATTACTCCAATAAGAGTTTGTAATTCGTCTTTTTGTAAATTTTTACACAATCCGAATAGTTCAATAAACACGGGATTGTTTTTAATTTCTTGTGCAATAGAAGCAGTCTCCTTATCAAAAAAACAAGGTTCAACGGCTTTTTCTTGCCCTGCTAAATCCTCAACAGAACAATTAAATACTTCGGCGATTTTTCTGATAGTTGATAATTTTGGGGCCTTAATCTTGCCTGCTGCAATTCTGTCAATTGTTGCTACAGAGTACCCTGTACGTTTTGCGATTTCTTTGTTTGTCAGTTTTAACTTTGTTTTGTACTGATACATTCTCATTTGTAGTTCGTTCATGGGCATTCCTCCTTACTTCATTATAAATGTAAATTTTGTAAACTCAACACAAAGTGCTATTTTTCTGTATTTTTAGAACTATATCATAACTTTATAATGTATTTTTTCAGAACTTATTGACATAAAAACATACCTGATGTAATGTTTAAAACAAGCGAACAGTTATGAAAACATACATGTAAAAGATTATGAAGAGATATTACAGTTATGTTTTCTAACGGAGGTAAGAAAAATGTACAACAATCTAAAAGCAGAAATTGCAAGAAAAGGAATGACGGTTAAGGATTTTGCTGGAGCCGTGGGTATGAAACAATCAACATTCGCTCAAAAGTACAGAGGTAATGTTGATTTTACACTGCCCGAGGCTATGAGAATTAAAAAGTTTTTAAACGAACTTCCAATTGAATATTTATTTGAATGGACGGAAGGAAAAAGCGATGGCAAATAAACCACCAATCGTTGAAATAAAGTTTGAAGAGGGTGAAGCAACCTTCGACGAAGTAGTCAAAGCCTGCACCGAGATGGTGATGCTTATCTCGAAGTGGGATTTTGGTGAAGACACACTAAACCAAGAAGCGAAGGCTTCTTAAAAAAATAATTTTTGTACATTGACAACTGAATACCGGAAGACGACCGATGCGTAGTAACAGGCATGAAAAGTTTAGCAAACGAAGTACCTACTGTGAAAGCTATAAACGGCGCAGGAAAAACGATGTGTAAATCACAAAATATTGTGTTTTTATATTTGCCGAGTGAGAAATTGCTCGGCATCCATAAGAGCATAATCCCTAAAGGGATTTACAAAAGAAGGGGCCATTCTTAATTCTTTTCTGAGAACCCTACAAATGCAAAGAAAAGGACGGACAGAACCGTAAAGCGGCGAATTTAATATTTTTCGTTAGTCATCGTGAAAGCAAAATATTTGACGGCTCGGAAAGACGGGCATTTAAAAATTTTAAGATTGTCGGGACTCCTTAAATCCACAGGAACCGGAAAAACAACAGGTGGAGGAGGTTGGCAGATACCGGTAAGTTCAAGAACACGAACTGCCCCCTCTTGCAGCAGGGTTACGGCTGCAACAGACTCCGAGAAAGTTCGGCGTTTCCATGTTTAAGAAAACTTGGTGCAGAGTTGCCGTAAGTTGAATGCACTGCAATATCAAAAAGGCTCAACAGGTCAGGATAAACCTCTGCCACGGAACTAACCTCGTAAAAAAATGGGCGATCGTGGCATTTTTAAAGATTTTTCAAAATTTGGACTAAAGTTTTTAGGTGCGTTTTTAAAGTCCATTGATAAATAACATAAAAACAGCTGACAAAACGGCAAAGAGGCCAACTTCATAATGCAAAATCACGAAGTAAACTGATTTAGGCTCAGGCGCAAGGGTGGTTTTAATCCACCCTTACCGTAGGAGCAAAAATGTTGTCTTATATGGAGGAATTTAAAATGAGAAGAAGTAATGTTGTCGAACTATCTGACTACAAGCCTGAACCAAGGCATATATTTATGCCACTCGCTTGGGTTAAACAAAATTTTGTTAAATGTCAGCAATTAAAACAAATTGCTGAAAGAAAAAAAATTGAAGCATTATTAAATGCGACATATAACCATTATTTGGATTTGTATTTGACGGGGGTAGAAATAAACAAGGTTGTTGATATTCACCCCGCTTTATATAAACAAGGTTACACCATTTGCTCATTGGCTTATCAACTTTCTATGGAAGCCTTAATTGAGGTCATAAAAGAAAAAAGAGTTAACGAGTGCTACAAAAACTTACAACAGCACTTGAAAGAGGTGAGAGGTATAAATGGAAAGAATAACCGTAAATGAACTTTTTTCGGGCATTGGCGCTCAAAGAAAAGCACTTGAAAATATCAGAGTTGAGCATAAGGTCGTTGGCATTTCAGATATTGATAAGTATGCAAATCAAAGTTACAGTGCAATATATGGGGACACTCGTCAATATGGCGATATAACCAAAATTGAACGACTTGATTATGCTGACCTGTGGACATATTCGTTTCCTTGTCAAGATATTTCGGTTGCAGGCAACCAAAAGGGAATCAATGAACACACTCGTTCAGGTTTACTGTATGAAGTACAAAGACTTCTCGAAGTTGCAAAAACTGAAGATAATCTTCCGAAATATCTCTTATTGGAAAATGTTAAAAATCTTGTTGGAAAGAAGTTTAAACCTCAATTCGATGATTGGATCTCTTATTTAGACGAATTGGGTTATAACACTTATTGGAAAGTTTTAAATGCTAAGAATTATGGAATTCCTCAAAATCGAGAGCGAGTATTTGGGGTTAGCATAAGAAAGGATATTTTAAAAGACTTTCAATTTCCTGAAGAACAAGAGTTAAAGGTGCGACTTTTGGATATTTTAGAACCTGAAGTTGACGAAAGTTATTATGTTTCAGACGAAAAAGCACAAAAACTTTTTAAACAAATTTCAGAAAAAGAAATCTCAAATACTGTGAGAACAGGTGACAGAGGGTCATTAGACCGTCACTGTTGGGATCTTGTTGCTATTGCTGCAAGTCGTGGACGATATAAAGACGACTCCACAACAGAACAAAAATTAGAGATAAATAGTTCTGATTATACAAACACGATTACAACTGTTCAAAAGGACAATCGTGTAATCGAAAAAACTATTGCAGGCGCATACAATCCATATAACAAAAGCAAAATCAAGGATGTTGCCCCTACGCAAACCACAAATTGCAGAGGAACAACCACAAGTTCATCTGTTTTGATTGCTGAAGATTGGGCAATCTATCAAAGACCTCGTGGCAATAACAAAGGTGGAATCAAGGAAATTGCACCAACCGTCACAAGTCATTTTTATGAACAGAATAACCTGTTGATAGAAGGTTCAATCAAACAACTGCCCGGTAATTTATACAAAAACAACCCTCAAGCAGGGCGCGTGTATAACCCTGAAGGGATATGCCCTACTCTTGACACTATGCAGGGCGGCAATCGGCAACCAAAAGTTTTAATTGAGGGGGGGCAAGAACGTAAACCTTCGCCACAAATTATTGATGATACTCAAGGGTTTGATGGTGTTCGTGTTTATAATGACGTTACTCCAACCTTGAGAGCCAATAGAAGTGGATTAAAGGTTTTTGAAAATATTAGAATCCGAAGGTTAACACCTCTTGAGTGTTGGCGCCTGATGGGTTTTGATGACGAGGACTTTTACAAGGCTAAAAATAGCGGAATTTCAAACACTCAACTTTATCGACAGGCAGGTAATTCAATTGTCGTTAAAGTTCTTGAGAGAATTTTTGAAAATCTGCTGAAGGAGTAAAAATATGAGTGAAAATATACTGCCAACCAAGGTGCAACCTGCATATTTTGCAATTATTCCGGCGAGAGTTCGATATTCTCAAGATTTGCCGGCAAACGCAAAGTTACTTTACGGTGAAATTACAGCACTTTGTAATGAAAAAGGCTATTGTTGGGCAAGCAATGATTACTTTGCGAGCCTGTATGGAGTTAAAAAGCATACAATAAGCGATTGGGTTTCTCTTCTTGTTAAGCATAATTTTTTAGCACGAGAAATTATCAGAAAAGAAGGTTCTCAAGAGATAGATAAACGGGTTTTAAGGTTAGTTGAAGCCTTACCCCTATGCGATAAAAACCACATACCCTATGTGGTAAATTCCGATGACCCTATGCGGCAAAAACAGCAAGAGAATAATACAGATGAATATGTATTATTTACTGAAGTAAATAATAGGGAAAAAACAAAAAAGAAAAATTTTACAATTCCTTCAATAGAAGAAATTGATGCGTATTGCAAAGAAAGGAACAATTCAGTTAGTGCTGAAGCATTCCATAATTTTTATTCTTCCAAAGGTTGGTATGTCGGAAAAAATAAAATGAAAGATTGGAAAGCCGCAGTTAGAACTTGGGAGCAAAATGGAGGCCGCAAAAATTCAAAAATTGCAACTTTGCCGACTCAAAAAACCTCAGAAACAACCGATTTTTATAGGAGTATAAGCCGATGAACGAAGATAAAGATTTATTTGTTTTGTCTGAAAGTTTTAGACAAATATTTGAGGATTCAGATATTCGATATAAGGCTGAAGCAATGTTTGAAAAAAACGGCAATTTAAAAGAGGTGGAAGAATTCTGCAAAAAGCACGCATTAGCAAAAAGAGCAAAAGTTCTTCTTGCTAAATCGAGGATAAATAAAAGGTTTTCGATGAGAACTTTTGAAACCTTTAACACGTACAACGAAATCACAAAGCAAGCCAAAGCGGCCGCCCTTGATTATGCAGAAAATATAGAAAACCATATAAAAACAGGCAAAAACCTTATAATAGCAGGGTCAAATTGCGTTGGTACAGGCAAAACGCATCTTGCTTGTGCAGTTGCACAAAAGGTTATGGCATTAGGCTTCCCGGCTCAGTTTATTAACGTATGTTCGCTAATTTCGGAAATAAAAACAAAAGAAAAATTTGATGTTTCAAAATTTTGTAATATTGAGTTACTAATAATTGACGACTTGGGTAAAGAAAACGGCACAGAATGGGTATGCGAAACGATTTATTCAATAATAAATCGCCGATACGAGCAGATGCTTCCGACCGTAATAACGACAGAAAAAACAATCGAAACAATGACTGAACATTACGGCGATAAAGGCAAGGCGATTTTAAGCAGAATGTCAGAAGACTTTAGGTTTATAGAACTCAATGGTGAGGATTACAGAAAAAGGAGGGAATAAGGTGCGTGACGGTTACGATATAAAGCAAGCGATTTTGATTGGTAAACAATCGAAATCAGATGGCGATTTTTTTGAAAGAATGATTGACGATGCTTGCGAGAGATATGCAAACAGTGGGGTTGCACTTATAGATAAAACCCCTGAACCTATGAAGCCCCTTAAACCGATTGGTAAAGGTAAATTTGTTGCGTGTTTTACAAAACATGCCCAACCTGATTATAAGGGAACTTTAAAGGGTGGGCGCTCGGTTGTATTTGAAGCAAAAATGACAACTGATATAAAAATGCTTCAAAGTAGGGTTACCGAATGGCAACTTGAGGCCTTGCAAAAACACGAAACACTCGGTGCTAAAACCTTTATTTTAATCTACTTTATGAACTACAATTGCTGCTTTAAAATACCGACAAAAATATGGGCGAATATGAAGCAGTATTTTGGACGAAGATATGTTCTATTTAACGAGTTGGATAATTTCAAAGTTCCAACTTCCGGCATGAGAATTGATTTTTTGGAGGATGAAATTGGAAGTTTACAAAACTAACGCAAAACACAAAACGATGGCTGACGGAGTTCCGGTTTTTTGTGCTTTCGATAAAATTGAAAAAATCGAAACGATAAAACCAAACCCACAAAATCCAAACAAACACCCTGCGGCTCAAATAAAATTATTATCAGAAATAATCAAAACCACAGGATGGCGAGCACCAATTACGGTCTCAACTCTTTCAGGGTTTATTGTAAAAGGTCACGGAAGATTGATGGCGGCCCAACTTGCAAATTTAAAAGAAGTTCCGATTGATTATCAGGAATACACAAATCAGTCTGAAGAATTAGCCGACCTGATGGCGGATAACAGAATCGCCGAATTGGCGGAGCGAGATAAAAAAGCCTTGATGGAGTGTTTTGAAAGTTTTGATACAGGGGAGGTTCCTTTTATATTGAGCGGATATACAGAGGAGGATTACCAAGAACTCGCCTCGATGTTCGATGAGTTACCAAAAGAAAAAGTCAAAGAGGAGGATATCGAATGCGATTGTTCTATGGTTTGCCCGAATTACGGGCAGAAAGGGTGCAAGAAAAAATGAGAAGTTCGGCAGGAGTAACAACAGGACTTATAGATAAAGCAAGGTTTGAAAACTACTTGGCTTTATTGCATAAGATTGCTCGTAAGAACGAAGAATTGAAGATTTTGCAATCAAAACTTTCAAACCCTGCAAGTCCTAAACTGAGCGACCTGCCAAAGTCACCAAACAAAAAAAATGATAAAATTGACTTTTTAATCCAAGAAAAAATGGAAATTGAGAACGATTTAGATGTTCTCAATAAATACCGTGAATCCGAGAGAAAAGAATTGAGTTCGGCGATTTTCACCTTAGAAAATCCTGAAAATTCATCAAGGTTTTCACGGGACAAAAAAATATTAGTAACTGAAGCAAGCATTTTAAGGCTTCGCTATTTGTGCATGTTCTCTTGGGAAGAGATAAACGAGACGATCTATTCAGGAGAGCCTGATTTCGAAGAGAAAAAAGAGGACTTTCAAAGAAAAGTTTTCAGGTATCACGGAAATGCATTTATTGATTTTAGAAAAATTTACTAAGCGACCAAAGGAGGGTCGCTTTTTTATTGGGGGTATTTTATGAATATTAAACAAATTATCGGAGGCAAGGAGTACGATGTGTGCTATCCTGACTCTTGGTATATTGCGAGTTTGGTTTGCAAAGAACATCACGATGGCTACGTTCTTAAATGTGAAAATTCAGGATTTGTCTCCAAAATTTTTATGCACTCAAAAAAAACGGTGCCTTGCAGGTATGATAAAGAAGACGAACATTGCGTTATAGATAAGAATGCAAAATGTTTAGGTTGGTTGATTTGGTATCCTGAAACCGACACAGTGGTCTTGAGAAAAACTCAGGTTGATACAGAAAAACACGAGTTTCACACAGGCGAAGCATTGGCTATTTCTTACGATATTTTTAAGAACCTTAGAGACCACGACATCATTCAAATTTATGCGGACACCAAGGATAAAGACGGCAATACCGTGCCGATGATTTATAAAATCAAAAAATATAAGGCTGCAAAAGTTGGCGATTTTAAGCATTTTGGCGAACACGGTTTGCAGTATTTTATACCGATGGATGCATTCCATAAAGAGGTTGATATTAGGGCGACAAAACCGAAAGCAACCAAGAAAAAGAAGCACACCACAAAAAAGAAATCCCCCGACCGTTCTTGAGTCGGGGTCAGAAAGAAACAACTCGAGCAACTTCTGACGGTTTGCGTGTTTTACGGAAAAACACGCATTTAAAATTTTAGGAGGACGGATTTGTGAACGAGTTTGAAAGGTTTGAAAACAAGTGTTTGAAACTTGTTCAGGCAAAAGGGATTAAGCAATTTTCTAAACTTTATAAAGCCTTAAAAATTTCAAAAACAAAGTTTTATAATTTGGGACTACATAAGAGCGAAAAAATATTAAACGCAATTTCAGGAAAGACGGGCATGGAAACGGAAACAAAAAAGACTGTTTTTGAAACAAAAAAAGAGTCCCGAATTCGGTCTTTTTCAGAAATTGAAGCAAGGTTATTCGGGTATAAGGCTTATAAAAAGAAAAATTATGAAAAACTAACGGAATCAGCCAAGAACCTAATCGACCGACAAATTGGTCTTTTGGAGTGGGTTCTGCTACAAAATGAGGAGTAAAAATGTATATACAAAAAGAAACCGAATCAAAGTCATTTCTTGTTTTTAGAGAAATGACAACGAATTCAAGAATAGACGTTGAAAAAGAAGCATTCGGTCGGGCCGTTGCAGAATTAAAAAATTGGGATTACAACCGTGAGGCTTCAAATTTTTCTGCAAAATTGTTTGAACTTATGAGCAAAGCCGATATGAGCAACAAGCAAAAATTATTAAAAGGCTTTCCTTGCAGGACTTCGGCATATTTATTGTGGATGCAAGCCTCTGACAAGGAGTCATTTTATAGAGAGCATTTAAAATAACGGAGGTGTGTGATGGCAAATTTTGTGTGTGAAAGTTGTGGAATGGTAAACATAGATTGCGGCAAAGATGGTTATAAAACAGAAAAAGAACTTCAGTTAGAGGCTGAATTGAATCGAGCAGTGCAACAATATAATGCAGTTGTTGCGCAAAATAGAAGTTTACAATCTGAAATAAAAGATTTAAGAAAAAAATTAAAAGAGGCAAGAGATGGCAGAGTATTATAGATGGACACGCTCTGCTATTGAGTGCTATTTAAGAGGTTGTAAATGCAGTGGTTGTCAATATGAGGAATTCTTCAGGGCTTCGGTATATAAATGCAGAATGAAAGAAGCGGTCATTAGTTTAGTAAGAAAATATGGAGCACCAACCGAATCAATGTTACAAAACCTTGAAAACGATGAAGATAATATTTAAAAAGGAGGCGAATTATGTTATCTAATTTTACACACTTTGTTTCACTGATGATATGGGCGTTTGCACAAGTTTTAGCAGTTGCAATCTGTATATTTTGCTCAAGTTTTCTATTTGCGAAAGTTTTTTATTTGGTTTTTTCACTTTTTAAATTTAAAAAGCATTCAGAAAAACAGCAAGAAAGAATATTTAAAGTGCCTCAGAGAATTTATACTCGATTTTGTCATATTATTACAAATTTAATCAAGTACATAAAAGATGAACCTATGAAAAAAGAATATGAGCAAGAGTTCTTTTTGTTACGCAGAGAGGTTTTAATAATCAACAACACAAATACCACAGAGGAAAGTTTGGATAAAGAATAAATAATAACTACTTAAAAACAAATAATGGAGACTAATATGGGAACAAAAATCGAATGGACTGAAGCCACAGTTAATACAATTACAGGTTGCACAAAATATTCAGAAGGCTGCCAAAATTGTTATGCGGAAAGAATGCACAAGCGGCTTACTGCGATGGGGCAAGAAAAATACAAATATCCTTTTGAAATTGTTAAGGGTTATAATCCGTTAACAGAACTTTCAAAGAAAATTACAAAAAACACTAAAATGTGCTTTGTAAATTCAATGTCGGATACTTTTCATGACGATGTATCAGATGCTTACATAGACAGTTTGTTGCAGGCACTCGGTATGTACGGGAATGTTAATTTTCAAGTATTAACAAAAAGAGCAGAAAGGATTGTTTCTTTTAATTACCCTGAGAATGTTTGGCTTGGGGTAACGGTAGAGAATGCTCGCCATAAAGAAAGAATTGAATATTTGCAACAAACAGATGCAAAAGTGAAATTTTTATCCTGCGAACCTTTGCTTGGAGATTTGGGAGATTTGGATTTAACCGGCATAGATTGGGTTATTGTTGGAGGCGAAAGCGGCCCGAATGCGAGACCTATGCATCCTGATTGGGTGCGAAATATACAAAAACAATGTGAAAAACAAAATGTGGCTTTCTTTTTCAAACAATGGGGTGAATGGAAATTGATGTTTGAAAGAGAAAAAGAAGAGGACTGCGAAAATCCTCCTGAAAAAGATATTTCAAAATATTGCATTGAGGATAAAGAGAGTTTATATTATGCCCTTACGGGAGATATGCCAAAGAAATACACAAGAACCAATTTTGCAGGAGGTTACGGTTTTCATGGAGCAAACGTCTGTTACTATATGCGAACCGGCAAAAAGAAATCCGGCTCAATGGTTGACGGAGTAGAATATAAACAATTTCCATCGGGAGGTTCTGATGAAGAATAGAAGATGGACTTATGGCGAAGTTAATTATTTAAAAGACAAATGGGGCGATGTTTCGATAAAGAGCATCGCCTTAAAATTGCACAGAAGTATATCTTCTATAAAACAAAAGGCTCAAAGATTAGGTTTAACCCGAATGACCGAGTGGGGCGATTACATAACCTTTAATCAGTTGGTTCAAATAATAAACGGCAATGGTCGCATTGGTGGAATGGATTATAAAAAATTTGAAAAAGCCGGCTTTCCTTGTCATTATCAAACAATTATTTCAAAAAAAATAAGAATTGTTTATATGGACGAATTTTGGCGATGGTTCAAAAAAAATAAAAATCTGATTGACCTTAGTAATACGTCTAAGAGGGATTTTTGTTGCGAACCTGAATGGGTTGAAGAGAAAAGAAAAGCCGACAAAATGGCAGCAAAATACAAAAAGACTCCTTGGACAAAAGATGAGGATATTCGATTGTTGGCCTTATTAAAAGAGTTTAAATATGGTTATCGAGAAATAAGCATTATGTTAAAAAGAACAGAGGGCGCAATAAAAAGAAGAATGTGCGATCTAAATATAAAACTCAGACCTCTTCGAGCAGATAACCATACTCCTTGGAGTGCAGACGAAATCGAAAAAGTAAAAGATTTGTATTTAAAAGGGTACAAATCGTGCGTAATTGCTGAATTCATAGAAAGGTCAGCACTTGCCATAAATGGTTTATTAGAAAGACATAATTATTTCAAGGAGGTCAGATGTTAATATTAGTTTGTGCGATGCCCGAAGAGAGCAAATTGCTAATAAGTCAGCTTGGCTTTAATAAAAAGGATTATTATTGGGAACATAAAAATGCTCGATTATTTGTTACGGGTATAGGTCGCCAACAAGTAAAAGAAGTCTTATCAAGAGCAGAAAAGGACGGACTTCTTACAAAAAATGACGATGTTTTAAATTTTGGCTATGCTGGAAGCAACAAATTAAAAGTTGGCAATATTCATTTTGTTACAACTTGCAGACGACACGGATATCCAAAGACAAACGGTTTTATACTAAACAAACCTCCAATTTGGATGCCTTGGTGGAGTGAAAAAAGCAAAATCACCTGCTACACCTCAGACGAGTTTGTAGAACACTCAAATATAATAGAACCTTGTTTATTTGATATGGAGTTGTTTGAAATATGCAGGCATGCAAACCGTCAAATATACTCATTAAAAATTGTATCCGACAATTTAAGTGAGAGAGATTTTGATAAAAATATTCAAGATAAAATTTTAGGCTCATACAATGGCTTAATTTTTATAATTAACCGAATAATTAAAGCGAATGTTGAAAGGAGGCGCCTATGCGAGGGCGCAAGTAATGCCCTCTAAATACAAGTTGTTCATAAAAACTAAATAATTTAATTAGTTCTGCCCTGAGTTTCCGACCAAGTAACGTAAGTTTGCTCAGGGCTTTTTTTATTAGGAGGAAACAAAATGAAAATTGCTGAAGATTTGCAAAAATATCTTGATGAAAATATAGAAGATATAGCCACAAACCACATAGAGGCATACAAAGACAGATATACCGGCTATACAGTAGATAGACTTGAGACTGACCTTTCTATAAATTACGACGACAGTTGCGAAATAGAAAACGTTGAGAGAGAAATTGGTCGTGAGTTAGAGAGCGATGAAGTTGAAATATTTAGAGAAAAATTTTATAAAAAAGTCATTTGTGAGTTTTTCGGACTTCCTGAAGATTATACTTCTATGGAAGACTTAAAACACGAAAACCAATCATTAAAATTGGAAAACGATGCCTTAAAAGAGAAATTGGAAGAATATGAACGAGGTGGGTGCAAAAATGATGACAATGTTTAGAACATTTTACGAAGTTACAAAGGATAACAGCAAATGGTATTCAGAGGAATATGTAAAAGAACTTTCAAAACAGATTGAATCACTTAAAAGTGATAAAACCCGATGGATATCAAATTTTAATGCAAAGGTTGAAGTGATTGGCGAGTTAATGGAAAAGAGTGAAGAATTGCTGCAAAAATTTAAAACTCTCCAAACAGAAAAAAATAAGTTATACATGGAATGTTCTGAATTAAACAAAAAATTACAAACAATTCAAGGATTCAGCCAATCAACATTAGACGAGATTATCAACAAAAACAAAAATTACAAACAAGCTCTTAATGAGGTTAAGAAAATCCTTGATAACGGCGCGGCAGATACTCAAACTAACAATGCGAAATGGATTCATCAATGGTATTTAGCAAGATTTTGCGAAATAAGAGAAATTATCAACAAAGCAAAGAGGTAACAATGAGAACAGAACAAGAACTTTTACAGATTTTAAATATTAAATGCGAAAGAACAGATTCAGGGTTGCATCTTCAGGAGGTAGACAATGAGTAATTTTTCAAGAGGCGAGGTTCCTAAAATAACATATATTTCAGGCTTAGTCAGAGAAAAAAGACAAAAAGCCTGCAGGTGCAAAAACAGAAGACTTGTTATAGATATAACAAACCGAACGGTTGAATGTTCCGTTTGTGGACAGTTCATTGACCCTTTTGATGCACTTTGCGAACTTTCAGAAGGTTTTGATAGAGATGATAGTTATATCAAAAGCAGAAACCTTTATGCCGAAGAACTAAACAAATGGTTCAAAAACCATAAAGAGCCAATTGCTCTGAAAGGAATAATTGAATATTATCGCAACGGGATGCTCCCAGTTTGCCCTAAATGCAAAAAAGTATTTGACTTACCGGAAATTAAAGAATGGTACGGCCGACAATTTTATGAAAGATTAAAGTAGGCAGAAAGCGAAAACAAAAATGGCGATAGTTAAAAAATTAAAATATAGTTGGGATGATTTATCAAGAAGAGATAAAACCGACATTTTAACCGTTGCTATGATGCGACATATTTTTATAAATTCGCACAACCTTAAAATCGGGATGAGAGAAGTAAATGTTAACATTGGAAAAAATAAGCCAAATCTAAGAATTGACGTTTTAGAAATCAATCGAAAAAAGAACGAACTTGTTGGGTATGAGGTGAAATCCTGCATTCAGGATTTTAGGACAGATAAGAAATGGGACAAATACTTAACCTTGATAAATCAGTTGTATTTTGTTTTTGATAAAGACACCTTTGAAAAACATCAAACGGAAATATTAGAAAAAATAGGAAATAACGCAGGCATATATACATACAATCCGACTTTAGGATGGGTTAGTTTGATTAAAGGAGTAAAGTTTACACAATTAGACGAAAAACAAGAGATTTTTTATAGAACAATCCTTTTTAATTATCTATTCCGGCATGCAAGTCGGCAAATGCAAAAGTGAGAAATGGAGGAATAAAAAATGCAAGACAGATTAAAAAGCAGAGTTTGGGACAAAACTCAAAAGGTGATGCACTATGACGACTTTGTCATAACCTCAACAGGTTATGTTGCAAAACTTCAGGTGAACATTGGAGCAAAAAATGTTAAGTTGAATGACGGTTGTTTTATCATAAATCAGACCGACCTTGAACCTGACAAAAATTGTGTTGTAATGCAGTGTTCAGGGTTACGAGATAAAAATAAAACATTAATCTACGAGGAGGATATTATTCAGGACAATGAAACCGGCATGAGAGCCGTTATTAAATGGCTTGATGCTACAAAATCCTTAATGGGGTTAATATTGCAAGCAGATGATTATGTTACGCTAGACGAATTTTGTGCCGACAATTTAGACTGTCCACTTGTTGTAATAGGTAATGCTTATCAAAACCCTGAACTTTTAGAAGGAGGCAAGAGTGTTAGTATTTCATCTTAAAAGAGAGTTTTTTGAAAAGGTTAAACAAGGTAAAAAGACTCACGAATACCGCAGGTGGTCAAATAAATATAAATATCTAAACAATTATGTCGGCGCAGATTTCACAAAAGTGGAGGCGCCGATTATTCGTTTAGATCTTGGCTATGCAAAAATTACAGAAACCAAAAAACAGATATTCGCACAAATGGTTAGTTGTCGAGTTATTGATGCCAAAGGCACCGATTTTCAAAAAATAGACCCACAATACAACGGCAAGGTTTATGATGTGGAGTTTAAACTTATTGAAAACAGAGGAGGGACTCAGAAATGATAAAATCGTTTTTAATCCTTCTGATTGGCTTTTTGTGGGGAGCAGTTTTCGTGCTAAAGGTTTTGAATAAGTCCCCTGAAGATTTAACGACAGGCGAGAACAAGACCGAATTAATAAAAAAGTTTACTCGCATATATATGGATAGCACTGCTTGCGACGGATGTCCTTTAGAAAGCGAGTTAATTTGTGCTACAGGAGGCCACGAAAACTTTTGTACTCATAGAATTATGGAGGTGATGGAAAATGGTTCAATGTAAGTATAAATACCAAAACAAGGAAAAATTTAACGGTAAACCCTACTGCACTTGTCTCAATAAATTATGTGAGGATATTGCTTTTGTTTGTGATGAAAATTGTCAAATTTATGAGGATTATAAGCAACTCCAAAATAAAAAGCAATTGTGCATTAAACAATCAAAAGAGTTAATTAGACTAAGAAAAGAACTCAACGAAAGTAGACAAAAGAATTCTAAACTTTTGCGTAAGTGCTGTGCCATAAAACAAGTTCTTCATAATATCAAATCAGTCGCAGGACAATTATATTATCACGCAATTAATGACCCGGTAAAAAGAGAGAAGGCTCTCTATTCAATAATAGATAATATCGACAATGTGAAGGAGTAATAAATGATTAGAAGTATTTTTTTGTTGTGTTTTTGGATTATATTTTCTGCAATATTTTATGAAAAAATCTGCAATAAAGGAGGATAAAGAATTGGCGAAAAAAAGATTAATTCTCAAGGTTAATTACACAAATTTTTATAACCCTTCAGACCATGAAAAAATAATTTTTTATGAAAATCTTCTTTTTAATTGGGAATTGTGGCTGAAATACATGAAAGGTAAAAGACGCAGGTTATTAAGGCGCAGAATAAAGAAATGCAAAAAAATAATAACAGGCATACAAGATAAGATAAACGAAAAAGAAAGGAAAAACTAAAATGGGATGCGATATTCATACAGTAGTAGAGATTAAAAATGCAAATGGAAATTGGATTGGTATAGATGAGGTTCCTAAAGAATTCAGTGATAGAAATTACAGCACCTTTGCATTTTTGGCAAATGTAAGAAATAGTTTTAATACTAAAGGCTTTAAACCGAAAGGTTGGCCCGAAGATATGTCTGAAATGTCAAAGGAAATGGAGGAAAAATGGGAAGGTGATTCTCATTCTGAATCATATCTGACGCTAAAAGAATTAGACGACTGTGATAAATCTGATTATTATTCAGAAAAATGTAGAATTGTTGAGGATTTTTATAAAAAGTTTAAAGAACTTGGTGGAGTTTTGCCAAAAGGAATGGAAGTTGAGGAAGAAATTATTAGTAGTTCAAATTTTGATATTATTAAACAATCAATTTGTCCTGATGTAGTTGTCAAGTGGCAAGCATCAGAGGACACACAAAAGAAAACTCCTGTATTTATAGGTGTTGAGGCATTAAAAGAAATTGCAAAGAAGAACAATATTGATAATTTTGAAAATATCAGGATTGTTTTTTGTTTTGATAATTAGAAGGAGCGATAATGAACTTATTAGATAAAATGAACAGGTTAAAATTCAGGGCATTTAATAAAATAACTAAGGAGTTTTTGATTAATGTATCGAGAATTGGAGATTACTCCAAAATGGAAAATGATGACGGTAAAAATTTCGGCTTTCAAACTCCTGATTCCCTTTATTGTGTACAAGATAAAGCAGATTGGGAGATTATGCAATATATAGGAATAACAGACTCAAACAAAAAAGAAATATTTGAAGGCGATATTCTTAAAAATATTTATAAATCTTCAGAAGATAATAAAACTTTGTTTGACTATACCTATGTGGAATATGACCCATTTTTTGCAGGCTATGTCATGAAACGCAATAAAGAAAACGATATTACATTCTTTGATTCTGTTAATTGGGATAAAGAAAAATTGGAGGTTGTCGGTAATATCTATCAGAACCCTGAACTGTTTGAGAAAATTAAAAATTCATAAAGGAGGAATAATGAAAGATGCTATAATTTGCGATATTGACGGATGTGTTGTTGATACCGATTGGATATGGAGCGAAATTGAAAAACAAAAACTTGAAGGTTTAGAAAAGTGGGAGTTCTTCAATAAAAACTCCTGTAACCTTGAAAAATCAAAAATCAACCCTGAAATGATTATATTACTCAATGGTTATGGGGTATCAAATAAAAACGAGCTAATATTCTCAACTGCTCGCAGTGAAGAGATAAGAACTGAAACAAGGGCGATGTTACATAAGATATTTCCGGATAGAGAATTTTTATTATTTATGCGACCTGCAGATTGTGTTTCAACTTCTGATGAAGTTAAAAAAGAGCATTTGGTAGAAATTCTTAAAAACTACAACATTAAAGTGGCGATTGATAACGAAAACCAAAACTGTCAAATGTATCGAAAAGAAAAAATCCCTTGTTTAAGATGGGACAACTTCTATAATACTGCCTTTGCAATATGTGGAGGTAACTAAAATGTCAAGATATGGAAACAATGAAAAATATAATTCAATTCGAGATGATTATATGACACCTGAAGATATATATAGACCTTTGCTTGAAATATTCGGCAAGCAGAGGTTCGACATAGACGTATGTTGTACAGTTCCAAATATACCGGCAAATATAAATTACACAAAAAACGAAAACGGACTGCTTCAAAATTGGAGCGGTCTTTGTTTTTGTAATCCACCGTGGAAACCTACTGCAAAGTGGCTTAAAAAAGGAGTTATTGAAGTTCAAAAAACTCTTAATGCAATAAAGCCTGCATGCGAGGTCGTTTATGTAATCCCTTCAAATCGATTAGAAACACTCTATATGCAAGAGCATATAATAAACAATCCTAATTGCGTGTGGATGGTTCTTCCGGGCAAACGTGGGTTTATAATACCGGGCCAAGAAAACGAACAACCGATTCCGTCTGTAGGGGTTATGGTTGCTATTCTTACCAATAGACCTGCTTGGGTTCTTGAACGGCTCAACAGAATAAAACCATTCAACACGACAGCATTTTGTAAAATATAAATACTTATTCCTCCAACCCTCACCCTCAATGGGTGGGGGTTATTTTTTTGCTATTATTGCAAAAACTTAATCAAGATATATTAAGAAAAAACGGAAATTCCGATTTTGTTAAAACTGTTCAAAAATAATAGCGACAATGATTTCCATTGTTTCTATAAACAAAGTAAATAAGAGTAAATTATACAAAATATGAGTAAATGAGAGTAAATGTCATTGAATATCATCTGAAAAATTTTGTATATTTAAAATGCAAAAAATCTTGAACGGAGGTTTAAATGTCAAACAACTCTATTCAAGTCGATTTAAAAGACCTTTACAACAAGTTTGATAAATTTAAAAAAACTCTCGATGATCCATCGGGAGTTTTTACTAAAACAATGTCAGACATGAAAAGTAGAGCACCCGGCAAGGTTGCTGATGCAGTACGTTCGCAATACAGTATAAAAAAAGCAGACGTGATGCCTACTAAACAAAAAAAAGAAGGCTCTTTAAAAAAAGCTGGCACCATTAAGGTTAAAGGGGAGACGGTTGAAACTTTCAACTTGTATTATGAAGGCAGAGTTCTTACTCCTTTGCATTTTGGAGTAACTCCTAAAAAATTACAGCCACACGGCAAGAAATACAAGGTTAAATTAAAGGTTAAAAAAGAAAAAAAAACAGTATCTTCACCAACAAAAGAAGGACAAGTTCCATTTGTCGCTCCTGCAAAGTCCGGAAGCTCCACAATTCTTCCGTGGTTGCGAGAGCCTGATGGAACGATTAATCCAATGAAAACAGTATCTTTGCCACAGATGGTTGACAATAAAGTGGTTAGAGAAGATATAAATACACAACTTGGCGAATTGCTGCAAACAAGATTTAACCACCACATGGACAGGTTTCTTGATAAAGCAACAAAATAATTACTAATGACTCAAATGTATAAATAGAGTCATAAAGTCGTTAGAGCACCTTTTTAGGGTGCTCTTTCTTACAAAAAGGAACAAAGAAAATGGCAACAAAAACAAAAGAACGCACCGAAATAGAAGGTGTAAAAGTATATTGCGCATACGATGAGGTGTTGAATATTGAAGATTTAAAGCCAAATCCTTTAAATCCAAACACTCACCCTAGGCAACAAATAACAATGCTTGCTGAAATAATTGGAAAAACAGGATGGCGAGCACCAATTACGGTTTCAACTCTTTCAGGGTTTATTGTAAAAGGTCACGGTCGCTTGCAGGCTGCAAAGCAAGCAGGATTTAAAAAAGTTCCTGTAGAATATCAGCACTTTAAAAACGAAGATGAAGAACGTGCGGCCCTATTGGCAGACAACAGAATTGCTGAACTTTCTGAAATCGATAATAAAATTCTTTCAGAAATGTTTGAAGATTTTAATTTTTCAGAGTTTGGCGAATTGACAGGCTATTCTCAAGAAGATTACGACGAGTTGATGAGCGCAATAGATGAGGTTGAGGAGGTCGCCGATGTTGATACGGTTATCGCACCACCAAAGGTTGCATTTACAAAGAATGGTGATATTTGGGAAATTGGCAAACATAGACTTATTTGTGGCGACAGTTCAAAAATAAAAACTTATCAGGCTTTATTAGGAAACGACAAAGCCGACATGATTGTTACCGACCCACCATACAATGTGGACTACGAAGGCAAAACAAAGGATAAATTAAAAATTCAAAATGACAAAATGTCTGATTCAAGTTTTTATGATTTCCTTTTGTCTTGCTTCACTCCGATGGTTCAATTTCTAAAAGAGGGGGGGGCGTTCTATTGTTGGCACGCTGATAGTGAAAGAGTTAATTTTCAGACTGCTCTTGAGGCTGCAGGAGTTCTTGTCAAGCAAACTATAATTTGGGCGAAAAACACAATGGTAATGGGTCGTCAAGATTATCAATGGAAACACGAGCCTTGCCTATATGGATGGCGAGCAGGTGCTGCACATTGGTTTGTCGATGATAGAAAACAAACAACAGTGTGGAATTGTGACAAGCCTGTGCGTAATGATATTCATCCGACAATGAAGCCGGTTGAGTTGTTTACCAAAGCAATTAATAATTCAACGAAACCCGGCGCAATCGTTGTTGATGCATTTTGTGGAAGTGGAACTTGCATCATCGCTTGTGAGAAAACAGGGCGTAAAGCGAGAACAATCGAAAAAGACCCGACTTTCTGCGATTCTATCATTAAAAGATATTTAACAATCTTCAAGGGCGCAGATGCTAAATGCATAAGAGATGGCGAAGTGATAAAACATCCATTGTGTGCTGAAGGTTAATTTTTTACAGCACACAGAATGCCCGTTAAAGCCTTTAAAATGATGTTGTATGAATAAACCTTTGCACAAGGTGATTTTCTTTCAACACAGGACATTTTGGCGAGAGCAAAAACGGTTTTTTAAAACTCAATAGGTACTGTCAGAAAGATGACCTTCTGTGGTGCTGGCGAGCCCAAAAGTTATGTAGATTTTAAAAAATTTTTTTAGGCCACTTCGTTTCGTTTGGTGACAGTGGTTTGGAGATATACATGAGTGAAGAAATAAAGAAAAACCTTAAGCCGACTGAATTTTTGGCTAATTATTTCGGAATAACAAACAGACGTGTTCAGCAATTAGCACAGGATGGAATTATTCCATATATAAAAGAAAAGGGCGTTTATTATTTTGACCCACCGATAGCGATAAAGAGATATATTTCATATCTTCAGGATTGTATCGGCAAGAGGAATCGAAACACTGAGGAGCAAGAGAAATTAAAATTAGATGCTGAGATTCGATTAAAGGAAGCGAAGGCTTCAATGGTCGAATTAGAATTAAACGAGTTAAAAGGCAAGATGCATCGAGCGGAAGATGTTGAAGCCTTGATTGAAGACTTATCGGCGACAATAAAAGGAATGATTGCAGCACTGCCGGGCAGACTTGCAGTTGATTGTGCAAACCTAAAAACTGCTGCAGAGGTTTCAAGCCGTATAGAGAAAGATTGCTTTGAAATTTTGAATGAATTATCTGAGTACGAATATGATTCAGAGTATTTCAAGACAAAAGTTCAGGAACGTGAGGGTTTAACGGGCGATGACATTTCAGACGAAGAATGAAATGAACACGCACTTGTATAAAACCCGCTCGCAGATAGCAAGAGACTTAAATAGGACAATTAAGAATGCTTTAAGATATTTTAAACCACCTGAAAAGTTAACGGTGGATGAGTGGGCGGATAAATACAGGGTTTTAAGTCCTGAAAGTTCGGCAGAATCAGGCCCGTGGAGGACAGCAAGAACTCCATATTTAAGAGAACCTATGAAGGCATTTAACGACCCGAAGGTTCAAGATATAACAATGGTTGCAGGTTCTCAGGTTGGTAAATCTGAAATGCAACTAAACATTATCGGGTACATAATAGACCAAGCACCCGGTTCAATTTTGTATATACAACCAAATCTTGATGCGGCACGCAAGTTTTCAAAGCAACGTGTCGCACCGATGATAAGGGATAGTAAGAAGTTAAAATCAAAAGTTCATAATATTAAATCTCGTGGAAGCGGTAATACTATTTTACAGAAGTCGTTTCCGGGTGGGATATTAACGATGTGCGGTTCCGAATCGGCGGCAGCGTTATGTTCAACTCCTACGAGATATATTATCGGTGACGAACGAGACAGATGGTCAACTTCAGCAGGAACCGAGGGCGACCCTTGGGAACTTGCAAAAGCAAGACAAACGACATTCTATAATCAGAAAGCGGTTGAAGTATCTACTCCAACTATAAAAGGAGCAAGTAATATCGAGACTGCTTTTAAAAACGGAACACAGGAACGTTGGTGTCATAGATGTCCTTCTTGTGGTGAATACACAAATATTGTTTTTGATTTGGTGCGTTTTTCTTATGAAACTCGTGTTGTAAAAAACAAGGAGTTTTATGACGTAACGGTTCATGGGTTTGCCTGTCCACATTGTGGAGCAATCACTCCTGAGAATGAAATCAGAAAACAGCCTGCAAAATGGATTGCAGAAAATCCGAGTGCATACGAATCAGGACACCGTTCGTTTTGGTTAAATGCGTTTTCGAGTCCTTGGACACCTTGGACAAAGGTTATTCAAGCATTTTTGAAGGCTCGCAAAGATCCCGAAAAACTAAAGGTTGTGTTCAATACAATGTTTGGTGAACTTTGGGAAGACAGAGGCGACTTGGCTGATGAAGACGAGATGTTAAAAAGACGTGAATACTACGAATCAGAACTTCCTGATGGAGTTTTAGCATTGACCTGTGGGGTTGATACTCAAGACAACCGCTTAGAATATGAAGTAGTAGGTCATGGCCTGTTTGGCGAAACTTGGGGCATAAAAAAAGGTTATATTATGGGTCGCCCTGACTCCAAGTCAGTATGGGAACGACTTGATGATGTGGTTGACCATATTTATCGCTTCAAGAATGGCAAAGGCTTAAAGGTAATGATTACTTGTGTTGACTCGGGCGGCCACTTTACGCAGGACGTGTATGAACAATGTCGTTTAAGGGAACACAAACATATCTTCCCGATAAAAGGTAAAGGTGGCGATGGTGTTCCGTTTGTTGGAAAACCAAGTCGTATTTACATTAAAGGCGATAAACGTAAGAGCGTATGGCTTTATTCTATCGGGGTTGATGCAGGTAAAGCAACAATTATGGATAACTTGCGAGTTCAAGAACCCGGTGCGAAATATTGCCACTTCTCAAGAGCGGAAGAATCAATGTATGACCTGAATTACTTTAACGGTCTACTTTCAGAAAAACTTGTCTTGTCAAAGACTAAGTCAGGCAACCGATGGACTTGGGAAAAATTGCCGGGTCATAGGGCAAACGAAGCTCTCGACTGCAGAAACTATGCAATGGCGGCTTTTAGAATTTGGGATCCAAATATGGAGGCTCTCGAAAAAAGACTAAAAGAACCACCAAAGAAAACTATTGTTGTCAAACCAAAGAAAAGAACGATGAAGAATAAAAATTTATCGGGTGACAGTTGGTAAGGAGGATTAAATGAATCGAGCAGTTGTAGAGTTAGAACTTGCAAGAAAGCGAACTCGTCTTGAACTGTATTATAAACAGGAAGAGAAAATCCTGACGAATGGAGTTCAGAGTTACGGCATAGGCTCTCGGAGTCTTACGAGGTACAACACAGCCCTTGCTGAGGTACGTACTTCAATCAAAGAACTTGAAGATGAAATAAAGAACCTTGAAGGGAAGTTAAACGGCGCAAAACCAAGAAAGGCATTCGGAGTAATACCGAGGGATTTGTAATATATGAAAGTTAAATATAAAAATTCTAATAAGGCTAAAAGCATAATAAATAAAGGCTATTCTCAGACAGGGGCAAGCACCACAAAACGAGCATTTAAGGGTTTTGATGTAAGGTCGGGCTCTGCTAACGAGGACATAAACTATAATAACGACAAACTTCGCCAACGTTCAAGAACGATGTTGATGTCAGGAGGAGTTGCTCGTTCTGCAATCAATACAAATCGCACAAACGTTGTCGGGATTGGCTTGTATCCAAAGAGCAGGATTGACCGAGAATATTTAGGACTGAGTTCTGAGGATGCTGAAAAATGGCAAAAGAACACAGAGCGAGAATTCTCTTTGTGGGCAACTAAGAAGAGAAACTGCGATGCAACAGGGATAAACGATTTTTATTCGATGCAATCCTTGGCGCTTATTACTTGGCTTGCTTCAGGGGATAGCTTTTGTTTGTTTAAGAGATATCCTGCTACTAAAATGTCGCCTTATTCACTAAGGTTGCATATTATAGAAGCCGACAGAATATCAACGCCCGGTTCTATTGCAAGTGCTACAAGAAGCATTACTGACGGTAAAACCAAAGGTGGCAACAGAATATTTGATGGAGTTGAGGTCAACAGCGAAGGGTTGATTGAGGCTTATCATATTAGAAATAATTATCCGAATGAAATCAATGCTCCTCAAACAGAGTGGACACGTGTTCAGGCTTATGGTGATTTAACAGGACTTCCTAATATTCTGCAAATAATGGATACTGAAAGACCTGACCAATATAGAGGCGTGCCATATTTGGCACCTGTATTGGAACAGTTGCTACAAGTTAGAAGATATACTGAAGCAGAGTTGATGGCGGCTGTAATTGAAAGTTTTTATACGGCTTTTATTACAACAAACACGGATGCAGATGAAATACCTTTTAACGAGGCTATTGCTGATGACCAAGGTTCGGTATCGGATGATGATAACGAATATGAAATGGGCCCCGGCACGACAGTGGCACTAAAACCGGGCGAGAACGTAACACTTGCAGACCCTAAACGACCTGCAGGTGGTTTTCAGGCATTCGTAAGAGCAATATCAGTTCAAATTGGTGCTGCTTTGGAAATTCCTGCCGATTTATTGCTTAAGGAATTTAACGCAAGTTACTCTGCATCAAGAGCGGCGTTGTTGGAGGCTTGGAAAGCATTTAAAACACGCAGAAAATGGTTTATTTCTGATTTTTGCGAACCTGTGTATGAAACGTGGATGTATGAGGCAGTTGCTCTCGGAAGAATTCAGGCACCCGGTTTCTTTGATGACCCACTAATAAGACAGGCATATTTAGGTTGCACTTGGATTGGCCCATCACAGGGAATGCTTGACCCGACAAAAGAAATCTCAGCGGAAGTAATGGCTTGTGGATATGGCTTAAGCACTTATAGTGATTCAGCCACAAGACTAAACGGCTCTGATTGGGATGCAAACATTGAAAGGTTAAGCACCGAAAATGAAAAGTTAACAGGAGTAACTGTTAAAAATCCAAAAATTGATGAGCTGATTCAGGAATCTATAAAAGAAGGAGTAAAGGAGGAAAAGCAAGATGTCGGCAACAATAAGTAAATCACCGACAAAATTTTGGAACGTTGCCAAGACAACGGGCAACGATGCCGAGTTAACTTTGTATGGTGATATATATAGCGAAGCACCGAGAGATTGGTGGACTGGCGAAAAAATAGACGGACAATATATCACACCTGAAGGTTTTCTTGAAGATTTGGAAACAATAAAAAATTCAGAAAATATTACGGTTAAATTGAATTCCTGTGGTGGCGATCTCTATACAGGGCTTGCTATTCATAATGCACTTAAATCGTTAAGTGGCAAGAAGACTGTTATTGTTGAAGGTATTGCTGCAAGTGCTGCAAGTATTATTATGTGTGCCGGTGATACTGTTCAGGTTTATCCGGGTTCATTGATTATGATACACGGAGTTAGTGCAATGTTTTGGGGTAACCTAAACATTGACGATCTAAAAAAACAAGTAAATGCATTTGAAACTTCAGAAGCGGCTATTGCTGAAATTTATTCAGTAAAGACAGGCATGAAAACTGAAATTTTAAGAAACATGATGTCTGAGGAAACTTGGATGACAGGTCAACAAGCAGTAGATAAAGGTTTTGCTGATGAACTAATCGGCGATACAGAACCTGAAGTCAATATGCTAAATGGTGGCAAAATTTTAATGATAAACGGAATAAGACACGATATTTCAGGGTGTCATATTCCTAAACAGTTATTAAACAGTATGTTCATTCAAAACAAAAAAGGAGGAAGGGAACCAATGAACGAATTTCAAAAGTTTTTAATGGCACTTCAAAATTCAATCTCAGGCTTTATGAATAAAGCTGAAGACGAAGATGAAGAAGACAACAAAAATCCGAATAACTCGGACGACGGCAACAATGACGACGAGGAAGAGAAAAAGAACAAGAAACAAAACGATGCCAACGATGACGAAGGCAACGAAGATGAAGACAAAGAAAAAGAAAAGCAAGAAAACTCTGTTCAAAAAAGAATTAAAGCAGCAGTTATGGCAGAAAGAAATCGTTTAAAAGAGATTGACGAATTACCTGCAGGCATTCCTACAGATATGGTAAATGCTGCAAAATATGGCGATAAACCTTGCGATGCTAAAGAACTTGCTTTGCAAGCGTGGAAAAAACAGGCAGAAAACAATGCTATGCAATTAAACAATTTGAATACAGATACACAAAACTCAAACGCAAATAAAGTATCTGGTGCAAACGCTCCGGCTCCGGCTAACGAAAGCGATAAAAAAATTGCCGAAGCAAAAGCATTTGCTGCACAAAGAAAAGAAAGAAAACAAGGAAAATAGGAGGAATAAAAATGACACAAAGATTAGACACTACTGTCGCAACAGTTACTGCCGATAATTTGTTTTACGCAAACACTCCTGCTGCAACTACAGACGGGGTTGTTATTGCTTCAGGCGAAGGCGAATTAAAAAGAGGCTGCGTATTGGCAAAAAATGCGAGCGGAAAATTTGTCGCATTGGGTACAAAACAAGAAAAAGGCTATATTAAGGCCGATGCAACTACACCCGGCGCATTAAAGGTTGTTGAATCAAGTGCCGGCACAGGTGAAATTGCAGTCGCCTCTGTAACTCCTGTTATTGATAGTGAATACACACCTGCTGCAAACGACTATGTAATTTATCAAAAAGATGCCGTTCTTGAAGCAGATTGTATCCTATGTGATGACGTTGATGCAACAAAAACAGATGTTAATGCAGTCGCATACAGAACAGGACACTTTGATATTGGTTCGTTGACAACAAAAAAAGGTTACACCTTTGCGGATGCCGATAAAGATGTATTGCGCACAAAGGGTATTTTAGTTAGTAAGGCTTTGAAATAGGAGGAATTTATAATGGCATTTGATTATTTACACGTTCCATCGTTTATTGCGGCTGTTAAAGAAGAAAAACCTTTCTCAACCTTTTTAAGAGACAGATATTTCAAATTTAAAGCGGCCTTTACAACAGACGAGGTATTGGTAGAATTTAAAGACGGCAACAAAAAAAGAGCGCCGTTCGTTGCACCAAGAGTCGGTGGTGTAACCGTTAAACGTGAAGGATACAGAGCAAATACTTTTGCTCCTGCATATATTGCGCCAAAAAGAACTTTAACAATCGATGAATTGAAAAAGAAAAGATTCGGTGAATCATACTATGCAAATCTAACTCCTGAAGATAGAGAGTCAGAAATTATTCTTGATGACACTAATGAGTTAGATGAAATGATTTCACGCACGGAAGAATGGATGGCATCACAATTATTGCTTAACGCAGCATGCGTTGTGAAAGAAAAAACAGAAGACCCTGATATTGAAATCGAAAAAGAGATTGTGTTCCACGATGGTGATGCGAACGATTGGGTTTATACGGTTTCTAAAAATTGGGATAATGCTGATGCCGACATTATTGGCGACCTTGCAGCAATGGCAAGATATCAGAAATCATTAGGTGTACAAGCAACTGAACTTCTTGTTGATGCGGCTGCAGGTGCTGCTATTTTGAATAATGCAAAAATTCAAAAACTTCTTGATAACAGAAACTTTAAGGTTGGCACAATTGACCCACAACTTAAAGAATATGGAGTTGCTCTATTAGCACAATTAAACTGTGAAGGCCACTTGATTGACATTTTACAATATGTTGATGGCTATGAAAACGACGAAGGTACAATTACACCTTACATTCCATACGGCACTGTTGTATTACTTGCTCCTGATTGTGGTGAAACATTGTATGGTGCAGTAACTCAACTTGAAGAGGATAAAGAATGGCATACATACGGCGAAAAGAGAGTGCCTTTGATGTTAACATCAACTGCAAATCAATCTAAAGAATTGAGACTTGCATCAGCACCATTATTGAAACCTGTACGCAGACATGCATGGTTAAAAGCACAAGTTGTAACAGAATAAATTAAGGAGTAAAAATGAGTAAACTAATTAGAATCGTAAGAGGTGTTTACGGATACAAAAAGGGTTTGACAACCATTCCTAAAACATCAAAAGATAAGCCTTTTGAAGTTGACGACGTAACTGCACAAAGGTTAATTAGACAAGGTGTTGCAGAAATTGCAACAGAAAAAGTGTCTGAAGCAGAACCTATTGTTAAATATTCGGTAAATCTTGCTCGACAAGAAGAACGAATTATTAATAAAAAGGATGAAAAAGTTGCTGAAACAACCGCCAAAACTGCTGAAACCGATGCACAAAACGAAGATGCAGAGGGTGAAGTTACTACTTATAGTGAAGAAAACACTAAAAAAGAACTTTTAGAAATTCTTAAAAATACCGGTTATGAGGTAACTTCAGCAACCGAAAGGTTATCAAAGCCTGAAATTATTGCACTACTTGATGCACAAAACGAAGATGCAGAGGGTAGTCAGCCTTCATTTGATGGCGATGGAGTTGTTGAATAATGAGTTTTAAAGACGATATTATTGCAGACATAAACGCCGTTTATATGAATGTTGAGGAATTTGGAAGCCCCCACTCTATTGAGGGGGGCAAACCAATAACTTGTGTTTTTGATGACGAAGCACTAAGAGAACGACAAGCGGGTCAAGAGATAGGTGTTGCTGAAGCAGTTGTTTTGTTGTTTGCTAAAACTTCAGACCTTCCGCCAAAGAAACCTGCCGGCTCTCACTTTAATATTGATGGTCGTGAATACTTGATTGCTGATTGGAGTGAAGATATGGGTGTTTCTCAAATTACATTAAATCAAGTTGTGTCAATGTAGGAGGGAATATGACAACCACAATTGATATTCTCGAAAGCCTGCAAAAATGGTTACAGGATAAGGTCTGCTCTCAATTTAAGTTTAAAAAGCCTGATGATGAGAACGTGTCAGGGGCATATAATTACACACTTGTAAATCCAAGTGTATTTTTAATGTTTCCACCCTCAAAAGATGTAAACAATAATAATGCAGTAATACCGTCGGTGACAATTCAATTCGATAATAGAACCGATACTCCCACAACAAACGAAGGGATAATGCATGTTAGACTAAACTTTGCAACGTGGGATCCCGGCATGCATACGAACGATGGTTTTAAGCGAAATGTTGAGGGTTGGCGAGATGTTTTAAACTTTGTTGAAGCAACCCTTCAGGAACTAAAAAACACAGAGTTTGTGGATGGTATCCGAGTATTAAAAGAAAGAGGAATTGAAAGCGGGCCAATATCTGAACAGGGTGCGATAATCGATTTTTATCCATATTGGTTCGCTTACGTTTCTTTTTATTGCGGTTTTAAGATAACATCAACAAAGAAAAAATACAGCGAATTTTTATAACACATAGGAGGAAAAATGGCAAACAGTTATAAACATGGTGCATACGCAACCATTGGTGCCTCTGCTGCTCAAAGTGCCACTTCAACAGGGACAATTACAGTTTATATTGGGACTGCACCGATAAACCTTGTTAAAGAGTACAAGACAAAAAATGTGATAAACTTCCCTAAAAAGATATCTAACTTGCTTGATGCACAAAAGTCAGTCGGATATTCTGATGATTGGGATAAATTCACACTTTGTGAAGCAATAGCGGCCCACTTTGACAATAAACTCGGTAACATTGGCCCGGTATATTTTATTAACGTGCTGAACCCTGAAAAACACAAAAAAGCAACAGCAACAACAAAGACTTTAAACTTTGTAAACGGCAGTGCTTCTTTTATTTCAGACACCGTTATTTTAGATACAGTGGCAATTGCCGACAAGACTCAAGGCGAGGATTTCACAGTTGATTATAATTTTACAAACGGAAAAGTAATCATCGAATCAAAAGGTCAAGAAACTCTTGATGGTAATATTCAAATTACTTTCTATGAAGTAGATTTGTCACAAATTGATGAGGACACTATTATTGGTGGAGTAACTTCAGGTGGTGAATATTCAGGTATTGGTGCTTTAAATTTGATGTATCAAGAGTTAGGACTTGTAACAAACCTTGTATCAACACTTAAATGGAACGAAAACAAAAAAGTTTACCAAAAGTTATGCACAGTAATTCAAAACCTAAACGAACAATGGGATGCATTTGCTTGTGCAGATATTCCATTAGAAGCAGAGGCTGACACAAATATTGATATTTTTAAATATTCAGGCGACGTTACAGGCGAGTTTTATACATCGACAGAAATTACAACAGGTGCAACTGCTTATGCTGACAGATTATTGGATGATGCCATCGGTACAATTACAGCCGTTGACACAAGTGCAAATACTGTAAAAATAGGTAATGGAAACGAGGAAACATTAACTGTAAAAGGAAAAGTTAAAAAAACTCAGTTGACTACTATTGACACGATTGAAGAGGCATTGGCTTGGAAAAAAGCAAATGCTTATGATAGCGAACGCACAAAAGTATTCTGGCCACAAGCATTTGACGGAGGTACTGATAGAATTTATCACTTGTCTACATTGGGTATTGTAGAATTTATGAGAGCGGATAATGATTGGAAAAATGTCCCTGCGGAAACTTGCTCGAATAAAGAGATACCTTGCACGACTCAATACTTCGGTGCGAACGCAACAAATCAAGGTTTTGATAGAACGGGGGCAAACAACCTGAATGAATACGGTATATCAACCTGCTTCTCTGACGGCGGCAAGTTTAAACTTTGGGGTGGACACACTGCTAAATATCAGTACGGTGCAGACGATGACCCACGTTGCATATTTGACACTTATATGAGAATGCTTATGTATTGTGAAAATATGTTCCAAAAACGTCAAGGTTCAAAAATCGATAAACCTTTCAACAGAGGTTTAAGAGATTCTATTCTAACATCAGAGCAGAAACAACTTGATGCACTTGTTGCAGTAGGTGCACTGATTGGTGAACCTAAAATTTTATTCTTGGCAACCGAAAACACAACTGAAGATTTAATGACAGGTGATTTCAAATTTGATATTCCTGTTACTGTTGCACCGCAATACAAATCTTCAACTGCAGAGGTTTGCTATTCAGATGCAGGACTTTCAAGTTTAGTAGAGGAGGGTTAATATGGCAAGTTTAGACAAAATCGGTGCTGTATTGGCAACAACAGTATATAATGGGACTGACCTCGTTGCTGAAGATGTAACGGTAACTCTCCCTGAAGTTGAGTTCCAAACTTCGGAACTCAAGGCACAGGGAACGTTAAATCTTCCAGTTCCACTCACAAATGCTCTTGAGGCATCTGTAACAAAAGTTGGACAAGATAAAGGGTTCTTCTCTTTATTAGGCCTTGAATCAAAACAAATTGAATACCGATTCGTGCGTGAATCAATATCCCCTGATGGTTCTATATCTACACAAGGGTGTAAAGCATTCTTGACAGGTATTCCGACAAATATTCCGGGAGGAAGTATAGAAGTCGGTTCAAACTTTGAGGGCGAAATCAAGTTTGCAGTTACAAGATATCAACTATTTGTTGATGGAGTTGAGCGCATCTTAATTGATAAATTGCAAAATATCTGCAAAATTAACGGCACAGATTACGCTAAATCAATAAGAAGTTTGTTATAGTAAGAGCATGTTTGGGGCGATAATATCGCCCCTTTTCACTAAAAATAGTGTAATAAAATAAGAATTTTACATTAAAAATGAGGTAATTATGAGCAAAGAAACAATATTTTTACAAAAACCATTGAAAGTTAATGGTAAAGACTTAACACAGTTAGATTATGACATTGATGCAATAAGCATTGAGCATATTTCTCGTGCCGAAGCAGAAAAAGCAAAAGTTTTAGGCAAAAACTCTGTTGCTGGCATGAAACTTGCACAAACGGATTTATTATTGCACATGTACTTAGGATTTCAAGCGATTATGATATGTCAGCCTGAAGTTGATATTGAAGATTTAAAAAGAATTACAGGTTACGACTTGACTCAAATTGCAGGAATTGGGACACGTTTTTTTATACCACCCACATCCCGACTTCAAGAGAACTCAGAAAAATTGCAAGAAGATACAGCCAAGAATATCACTGTCCAATAACTGAAATATATAGGATGGGGGTTGTAGATTTCATGCATGAAGTTCAGGAGGCTTTGGAAGACTTAAAAGAACAGAAAGCGGCTCTTGAACAACAAAGAGCAAAAGACAGGAGCAGTAGGAAATGGCGCCAAAAATAATGACAACGGTCGTTGAACTTGCAGGTTCAATTGACCCTTCGCTACAAAAAAGCATAAACCAAGCAACAAAAGCACTCGGCGGAATAGATTTAAAAGGCGCTGCTATGGGTGCGGCCGTTGCTGCAGGTGCTGCTCTTGCCGTTAAAGCACTGTGGGATGTTTCAAAGGCTGCATACCAACTTGGTGAGCAATTTGATGCTGCATTTGATGCAATAAGAATTGGTACAGGGGCAACCGGCGAACAATTAGAGGATTTAAAGGACTCGTTTAAGTCAGTATATTCGACCGTTCCCACAACTATGGATGATGCAGGTAAAGCAATCGCCGATTATAATACAAGGTTGGGTTTAACCGGCGAGGAACTTGAAAATATATCATCACAGGCAATAGCAGTAAGTGGAATGCTTGGTGAAGATTTAGGAACTGTGATAGAAACATCTTCACAAGCCTTTCAACAATTCGGCATATCTACTCAGAACATGAGCAAAGAGATGGATTATGCCTTTAAGGTATCTCAAGCGACGGGCATATCTTTTAGTGAATTATTGCAGACAACCAAAACATTCGGGCCACAATTACAACAATTAGGTTTTTCTTTTGAACAATCAACTGCAATGATAGGTCAAATGGAAAAAGCAGGTCTTGATACCAATACAGTAATGGCCGCCTTAAAAAAATCAGCAGGGGTTTTTGCTGAAGAGGGGCTTGGTATTGCTGATGGCTTTAATAAATATTACAATGCTGTAAAAAATGCTCGAAGCGAAACTGAAGCAATTACGATTGCAAACGATGTATTTGGGAAAAGAGCAGGTTCATCCATGGCTGCTGCAATTCGAAGTGGAGCGATGGAGTTTGATGCTTTTGCTAAAACATTAAGCGAAAGCGACGAGACAATTATGAAAGCCATGTGGGACACTGCCGATTTTGCAGAAAAATCACAATTGTTAGGACAGCAATTTCAAGTTTTAGTAGAGCCTCTTGCTTCTGAAATTTTTGATGGAGTCGCTGATTTGATGCCAACAATATCAAAAGCGATGGAACAATTGGCACCTATAATTAAAAAAGTTGTAGATATGGCAATCCCTCTTGTGGATGAAGTGTTTGTATATGTTGCAGATTTCTTAGAACAATGCAGTCCACTTATGGCCCAACTTGGCGAAGCAATTATGCCGTTAATTATGAATATTCTTCAGGCACTGCTTCCTGTTGTGATGGAAATAACAAAGGCTGTATTGCCGGTGTTAGTAACAGTTGTAAATGCCCTTGCTCCTATCTTAAACGTATTGGCGGCAATAATTGGCGAAGCATTGGTTCAGGCTGTAAATTTAATTATGCCGATATTGAGTAATTTTATTGGAATATTGGCTGATTTGATTAATTTTGTGGTTAATGTATTCACCCTTCAATGGGGCAGTGCTTGGCAGAATATCGTGGATTTATTTGGACATACCTTTGGGACAATAGCAGGTCTTGCTAAAGCACCTCTTAATACTGTAATAGGTCTAATAAACACAGTTATTGCCGGTATAAATGCGATGAAGATACAAATACCTGAATGGGTGCCGGGCATGGGTGGTAAGGCTTTTGCTATTAATGTGCCACCAATTCCAATGCTTGCAACGGGTGGTTTTACAAACGGTGTAAGTATTGCAGGTGAAGACGGACAAGAGGCTGTAATTTCATTCAAATCGGCATATCGAGATAAAAACATCGACATTTGGAGTCAAGCAGGTGAGATGTTGGGAGTATCTTCGGGAAATTCAGGCTCAAATATTTCCTTTGGGGATATTGTTTTTGCTCCTCAAATAACATCAACAGACAGCTCAAGTGCAAGCGATATTTTAAGCAAGTTAAAAGAGGAAAAAACTGCATTTATAGAGTTTGTAAAATTTGAATTGCGCAAAGAGATGGAGAAACAATATGTTTGATGAAAAGATAGAAACAATCACACAGGTTGCTCTGCAAGGTGAAACTTTCGACTCTCTGGCATATCGATTATATGGCGAGGAACGAATGAGCCATTATTTAAGAAAGTACAACAGAGAACTCTCTGATGTTGTTATTTTTGAAGGCGGAGAGGAATTAACAGTTCCTCTCCTAACTCAAACGGAGTCAACTGAAACACTCCCACCTTGGAGGAGGTAATTAAATGGTAACTGCAAGATTTTTTAACATCGATTGGAACGTAAATCAAAATGAGGTTAAATTTCTAACAGGCCTTGAAACTGAATACAAAATTAAAACTGATACCGACGGCAATTCAGGAAAACAAAAAGCCGGAGGGATTGAACTCAGACCTCTTAATTTTTCATACACCTTAAATACCTTTGCAGGTGCTGATATTCCGAAAGAAATCAAAAAATTGAGAGCAATAAGAGGAGTGGTTGCACCTTTTTATTTAAACGGCAAAAGACTGTTTGCTCCAGCTTTTATGTTTGTAAAATTTTCTATTGGAAACGTTCAACTTACAAATGACGGACAATGGGTGTCTTGCGATGTAAATCTAAACTTCATGGAGGCGAACTTTAGCCTTGGCACATCAAGTCTAAGGGTTATTTATAACGACGTTGAAATAACAAAAAAAATCGCCGTTACTGCTTGCGAACATACTATGTACGCAGAGGGTGCTCCTGACGAGATTGAAATAAAATTTACAGACAATAAGAATCTTTGGAGTGGGTGGAAGCCTAACAATAAAGATACTATTGAGGTTGTAGATGGAATTGCTCGAAGCGGTAAGTTGTTTATTGAGTCAGTAAAGCCGAGCAACGGTTATATGACACTAAGGGCATCAAGTGTTCCAAGCACAATGCGTGATATTACAAAAAACAATAATAAATCTTGGGAAGGTGTTAAGTTCTTGCAACTTGCAACTGAAATCGCCGGCAGGCATGGTTTGGGGGTTAAATCTCAAGATATTGATAACAAAACTTATTCTTATATCAAACAAGAAAATATATCAGACTTGGAGTTTCTAACAGAAAGATGCGACATTGAGGGATATTCATTCCTTGTTTTTGATGGGAATGTAGTCTTTTATTCACCTGAAAAACTTGAAGCTAACACTCCCGTGAAGGTGATAAACGTATCTTCAGGTGCAAATTTTGAATATGACGATGACTCACTAAGTGCTTATGGCTCTTGTGAACTCGACAATGGCTCTCTTAAAGGCACTGCCAATGCAAACAATGGAGTTGAAAAGAACTTAAGAAAGGTTCTTAAGTGCTATTTGCAGAGTCAGGCTGAAGCAAACACGGGTGCAAAAAATATTCTTGCAAAAGCCAACCGAAGTTTAAAAACAGGCAAACTTCAGACGGATATAATGCGAGATATTGCTGCTGCAAGTATTGCACGACTAAAGACCGACAACTCCGAAACAAACAATGGAGTTGTTTTTTATAAAAAAATAGTGCAAGACTATGTTCACAAAAAAACTTCGCACTATTTCAGGTTTATTTAAAGGATTGAAAATGTCAGAAATATACAAAGGTAAAATATCAACTATCGAAACATCGCCTGTAGATGAATCAGGGCATTCAACTCATGCAAGAGTGTTCTCTTTAACGGGTGGATCTGTGACAAGACCTCTCGTTATACCTTGGTGGCTTCGTGGAAGTATGGGCAACCTTAAAACAGATGACGAGGTTGTGTACGTACTATTTGAAGATATGACAGGTTATATTTTAGGAAGATTTGATGGTCATTTTCAGACCTATATTCCTTACGACCCGATTGTTGATGGAAATGTAAAAATTACAGGAAATCAAACAATCGAGGGGGATGAGAGCATTATTGGTAATGAAACCGTCGGTGGCAATTCGACCATCACGGGCAACTCATCGGCGGCCGACTTTATCAGTGGTTCTTATGGCTCTACTAATAGTCATACGCACACCGACAGTCTTAGTGGTAAAACAACTCCACCTGCTTAAAATATTACAAATTTTGCAAAAAATTCTCAAAAACGGAGTAAAAAATGACAGTTCAGGCACAATTTCTTACAAAAAAATGGGAAATCTCTCAAGAAAAAGTAATGTCCATATCGGACTTTAGTTATAACTCAGGGGTTAAAACCGAAACGGCCAAAACTTCAGGCGGCAGAGATAAGATTGTATCAAAAGGCTATGATGCCGACACAATGTCTTTTTCTTATGTCGTAAATAAAAATGCAGGATGCGATCCTGAAAAAGAGTTCTCTGATGTAAAACTTTTAACAGGAAAAATCGGCCCGTTTTTGATAGGTGGCGCAAGATTTGGAGCACTAAAGTGGAGGTTAATATCTGTTAAACCGTCGGATGTCCAATGTATGCCAACAGGTGAAATTTTATCAATGAAAATTACACTAAATTTTGAAGAGCCCGGCATTTCTAAAAATTCAAAGAAATCCGGCTCTAAAAAGATAGGCAAAAAAGCAACACTTCTTGAAAAGATGAAAAGCGAGAAAGGTATTAAGAAATGAAGAGTGCAGGAAACGGCCAACCTCAAAATTGCGTAAATAATATTATGAGCATAACAAGGGGCGAGGTTCCGTACGAAAGAGCGATGGGAATAGACGGATCTTTGTATGACAGACCTTTAACAGAGGTGAAGGATATTGTTTTGGTTGATGCCGAAGAACAGATTGAAACTTATGAGACAAGGGTTGAAATAAACAGTGTAGATACTATTGTGTCCGAGAACAAAAAAAGCCTCATTATTAAACCCGATGTAACAGTTGTGGAGTAAAAAAATGACAGATAATTTTGAACAATTTACAACAATAGATGACTCTCAAATAGAGCAAATTGTTAATCAGAATATAGAGAATGGAATAAATGAGACATTGTATCCGGGCGATGAGAGAAAAATTTTCTCAAACGCACTTATATCTCTACTCTGCACAGTCTTTGCATACTTAAATGAAAGAGCAAAACAAAGGCTGTTGCGTTTTGCAAAGGCAGAAACGCTTGATTATTTAGGTGAAAGGGTAAACTGCACAAGGTTGCAAGCGAACCATGCAACAACTCTGATGCGTTACAAGTTACAAGAGGCATTAAATACAGCAGTTACCATTCCGCAAGGCTCACGAGTTACACCTGACGGCGTTTTATATTGGGAAACAACAGAAGTGGCAACAATTCCAATCGGCTCAACCTATATTGATGTTGCTGCAATATCAACTGAAGGCGGCTTAATATATAACGATTATCCAAAAGGTGCAATAAATACTCAGGTGGATATTGTTCCTTATATATCTTCAGTTGAAAACATAACCATTACAAAAGGCGGTGATGATGGCGAACCTTATCCGTTATCAGATGAACACCCTGAAGGCGATGACGGAACTGGTGATGATAATTATCGTGAAAGAATCAGAAAAGCTCCTGCAGGTTTTTCAACTGCCGGGCCTTCTGAGGCCTATGAGTATTTTGCGTTGTCTGCAGATGCCACAATAGAAGATGTAAAAATTACGTCTGAACAAGAAGCCGGCAGAGTAGATATTACGGCAACCACAAACGGTGGAAATGTCCCAACTGCTGAAATTTTAGAAAAGATTTTAAATAAATGCTCTGACAAATCGGTAAGACCGATGAATGACAGAGTTTTTGTTTACGGCCCGGAGCAGATAGATTACGACATAAATATTCACTATTATGTAACGGAAGATACTGAAGCCGATGCAGTTGATGCTATTGAAAAAGAAGGCGGTGCAATCGATAAATATATCGAATGGCAAAGGGCGAAAATCTCACGAGATATCAACCCGGACAAACTAAAAGCCTTGCTTGTTGCTGCAGGTGCAAAAAGGGCAACAATTACAGCGCCAGTGTATAAAAACTTAGGCATTACTCAAAGTGTAACGTCTTATTCTGTAAAAGATGCTGATAATACAATTAAATACGTTGCAACTTCAGGCACGAAAGATACAAAAGTTGCAGCAGGGGTTGATGTTTACGACAATCCTCGTCTAATTGGATCTCACACAACAACGACACAAGATAGTGCATACACATATACGGGTGATGAAGTTGTATCACCAAAGGGTATTGGTGAGTTGGCACACTTTTCGGGCAATTTAACCGTTACGCATGAAGTTGAAGGGGAATAATTATGAAAATCAAAGACCTTGATTTTATAAAACTACTGCCAAGATTTATGCAAAACGATGAATGCGTGAAGGCTCTAAGCAAATCAATTGATGAAATCTTTAAACCGACTGCAGAGAACATGAAAACTCTAAGCGACTGGGATCGGATTGACACAATGTCGGAGCGAGAGTTAGACGAACTTGCGTGGGAATGCGACATCACTTGGTATGATAAATCAGCAAATGTTGAAGTTAAAAGAAACCTCTGCAAAAACTCTGATAAAATTTTTATGACTCGAGCAACTGCGGCCGCTGTAGAGGAGGTTGTGTCAACGTATTTTACAAGTTCACGATTGTTGGAGTATTGGGAAGCAGGATGTGACCCTCATAAATTTAAAATTGAGTGTTCTGAACCTTCGACATATTCAGACAATTTGCAGTTATTTTTAAGCACATTAGAAAAAGTTAAACGTAAATCACAGTGGCTTGAATCAATAATTTTATTATTAGCCGGCAAGGGTGAATTTTATGTCGGAGTGGGTGTCGTTGAGGCATCAAAAATTTCGTTTGATTGTACAAAAGAATTTTAATATAAGGAGGATATGATGTCAGAAGCGACTATAAAAACCGGCATGACAAATGCCGGATTGTCGATATTGGCTCAGGCTCAATTGGGCGCAAAAATACAGTTCACCAAATTGAAAATTGGTGATGGTTATCTATCAGCAAGTCAAGACCCTAAAACATTAACAGATTTGATTAATGTTATAGATAACCTTGCAATTGCTGAATGGTCAATGTCGGACGATACAACAATAAAAGTGACAGGTCTTGTAGTACAAGGCGAACTCGGTTATAACTTTAGAGAAATTGGTTTATTTGCAATCGATCCAAGCACTAACCAAGAAGTCTTGTATGCTTACGGGAATAAAGGTGAAAATGCCACTTATATTCCTAATAATACGAGCGGTATTGCAGTCGAAGAGCAAGCGACTATTATAACAAAGGTCGCAAACGCAGACTCTGTTGTGATGCAAATAGTAAGACAGTATGGCACGGTTTATTACGATACTATTGGCACACATGATGATGGACAAGAGGTTGTACTGACTAATGTTGACGGTGATAGATTATATCCTAAAACGGCAGGATATGGTATTCCTCCGTCAAATTGTTATAAACTAAAAATCGAAAAAACCGATATTTCTTTTAATGCTTGGAAGAATACGGACGGCGACATTGTTTTAACAACGTCAGCAACTCCAACGGCAAGCGACAAAATATTTACTCAAAATGGCGATGTGTTTACGCAAACCGACAATGTTGTTACTTCTTACAATTCGGAAACAACCTCAATCGTTGTAAATGAAGTTACATACACAAGAGAATCAGCAAGCGACAAACAAGCCGTAAAAAACGAGTTGAATTGGTGCGACCCACAAGATACGGTTATCGAAAATCAACTTTGTTGTACTTGGCAGGGAACAAAGTTAGTCCGTAAAAGTGGCGAATCGCCAAAGAACCAAGACGACGGCTTTTTGGTTGAGGATTTGCAAACAAGAAACAAATACGCAAACGCTCCACTTGTTGAATATTTGACGGCTGATTCAAATTATCAATATATGGTATTTCCATATTCAACAAACGGCGTTTATTGTATTTCGTCAAGAAATCAGTTTGATTCGGCTTGGATTTTCGGTTTTGAAATCAACACAAATTCAAATCCTAAACAAGCCGTTAAATATTTGGAGGATAACGCAAACTTCACTCCTGCAGATATGAACTTTACGACAAACGTCTTTGATTACAACTCTTGGAAAAATTCGCCATTGTTTGACAAGTTCGCTCCCGTTATGCTTAAAAAAGACGGTACAGTTGGCGAATATTTATTACCCGACGATTACACGTTGCAAATTGACGGCGTTACTCCGTCGCATATTGCCGACGATACATACGACGGCGACGGCATGTGTCAAGTCGGTCAATTATGGGTAAGTCGTAAAAAATACGGTGGTAAATATCAATTCAGAGTTTCAAACAAAAAAATAAACAATTCTTACGAATGTATAACCCATAAACGAGCAGACGGCTCATATACTGATTTTTATTATCGTTCATTGTATGATTGCTGCTTAATTGATGGCAAAAACCGTTCAATTTCGGGCAAAGCACCGAACGTAAATACGGCAGGTAATACTCAAATCGCTAACTCCAAAGCAAATGGAGCAGGCTACAATGTAGATGAATTAAACTTCCGATTATTAATAAACGATTTGCTTGTTTTGGTTGGTGGCTCATTGAATACGCAAGAAGTATTCGGTACGGGTCGCCATTCGGGAGGTACACAAAACGGATATAACCAAGTCAACTCGGGCACGCTCGACAAAATGGGAATGTTTTGGGGCGATAACAATAACGGAGCAGTTAAAGTTTTCGGCATCGAGAATTGGTGGGGCAACGTTTGGAAAATTACAAACGGCTTGATTTTATACAACGGACAATATTATTATAAAGGTTGTGAATCAACGCAAGACGGCTCAACTATTGGCGAATATCCTCAAACTTCGGTTACTGGTATGATTCCGACAGGAATAAATGTTGGAACTCAAAGCCAATTATACATAAAAGAAGAGGAGTTTGTTGACGGACTTGGTTTGTTGCCGACATCAGCAACGGGAGGTTCATCGACTACACGCTTTGCCGACGGCTTATGGTCGAATAGTGGTATTGTTGGCTTCGCCCGTTTCGGGTGTTGTTCCTACGACGGCTTCCTTGTTGGGGCTTTCGCTCTTGGTGTGGACTACCCCGTTTCGAGCTCGGCTTGGAATTACGGCGTGGCTCTCTCTTACAAAAAACCTCTTTCGGGGGGATAACGGGGGAACTCCCCCGTGCTTTGTTTAAGAGCATTATAAAATTAGGGTTTTAGTTTGTGGCTTCGCCCGTTTCGGGGGTAGTTCCAACGAGGGCTTCCTTGTTGGGGCTTTCGCTCTTAATGTGGACAACCCCGTTTCGAACTCGAATTGGAATTACGGCGTGGCTCTCACTTACTTACAAAAAAATAAAATTATGGGTTTTAGTTTGTGGCTTCGCCCGTTTCGGGAGTTGTTCCAACGACGGCTTCCTTGTTGGGGCTTTCGCTCTTAATGTGAACAACCCCGTTTCGAACTCGAATTGGAATTACGGCGTGGCTCTCACTTACTTACAAAAAAATAAAATAAAATCTTATAATGCAGACTAAAATCCTTGCCCCTTGGCAAAAATTAAGCCGACCAAGAGGTGCGGGTTAGTAGAAATGTCGAAAGTCCGTAAGGCTTAAAAGTAAGAGATTTTGCAAAGCAAAATCTAATAACTTCTTGGAAAATTAAATATGATAACTTACAATCACTTAATCGAAATTGCCGTAAGTGATGAATGTATAGACACGGCTTGGAAAACGTGCGTTAAAGGTAAAACCGACCGACCAAAAGTAAAAGAAATTATAAAATTTTATGACCTCGCCAAAAAGAAACTGCGTGAAAAAATTTGGAATGATGGTTTAAAACCTTTAATTCACAAAGCCCACATCGTAAATGACGGGTTTAAACAAAAGATAAGAAAAATAATACAACCGTATTTATCGATTGAAAAACCCGAACAATGGTTACAACATATCGTAATTTATGTTTTAAAGCCGATTTTCATGCGTGGAATGTATGAATATTCGTGTGGGTCAGTTCCGGGGCGTGGGGTTCATTATGGAAAGAAATATTTAGAAAAATTTATTCGTAATAACCCTAAAAAAGTTAGATATGTTTTAAAACTCGATATTCACCATTTTTACGAAAATATTAGCATCGAACTTTTAAAACAAAGATTTGAAAAAATAATAAAAGATAAAAAGTTTTTAGAGTTGGTTTTCTTTGTTTTAGATTCTAACGTCGGAATTTTGCCGAACGGTACGGTCTTAAATAAAGGACTCCCGATTGGATATTACACGAGCCAATGGTTCGCTAATTGGTTTTTACAACCACTCGACCATTATATTAAAGAAACGCTCAAAGCGATTTGTTATGTCCGATATATGGACGATATGGTTATATTAGGCTCATCAAAAAGAGAATTGCATAAAATGTTTTTAGAAATCAGAGCATTTCTTAAAACATTGGACTTGGACATAAAAGATAATTGGCAAGTTTTTAAGTTTGATTATATCGATAAAAACGGCGTTCGTCGTGGTCGCCCGATTGATTTTATGGGTTTTAAATTTTACCGAGATAAAACAACGATTAGAAAATCAATATTCTTGCGAGCGATTCGCTTGGCTCGTAGAATTAGCAAAAAATTAAAAATTTCTTGGCACGATGCATGCCAATTATTAAGTTATATGGGTTGGTTTATTCCGACGGACACTTACGGGGCTTATTTGAAATACATTAAGCCATACGCCGACCCGATTGTATGCCGAAAAATCGTGAGCAAACACAACAAAAAGAGAAAAGAAAAACAAACGGAGGAAAACGAACAATGACAGTAAAATTAGACTATAAACCTGCAAGTTCTAATGTAAAACCACCATTAATAGATTGCAGTTCATGTCCGGGTTATGTTTATATTCACAGAGATTTAAAGGAAATAACAAAAACGGATGATAGCAACAATGAAATCAAATGTTGGAATTATTCTGAAGCATTTATTACAGCAGATGAATACGAAACTCTAAAAAATGAACTCGTGGCAAACGTTATTAATGGGGTTGATAATTCACAAGTTTTTGAAAATTACGAAACAAATCTTGACACTCCACTTACCTACACAAATGGTAAAACTTACAGGCCAAGATATATTAACGATTATTCAAAGGTTATGAATGATTTACTCGCACCGATTGTATTGGCAAAATTGGCAGGTATAGATTTAACACCGTTTCTGAACCGAAAATTTACAATTTATGACTCAACTGGAAAGGAAGCAAATGCAGTCGAGATGTCATTGCAGGAATTGATAAATCTCTATCTTTCACTCTACTTCAAAAAAGAGGACTTTTTTAAGATTTATAAGAAAGAAAAAGAAGAGAATTAAAAAATTATGGTTGGGCGGTCGGGTATGTACAACGAACGCACGTGCAACTTTCTCGTTGCTACAGTTCGGGCAGGGCAATAAAGGGTTAGTTAATTCTAACCCTTTTTAGCAAAAAAGGGGTTAATATGATACAGTTTGATGAATTAGACAAAGAAAAAACATATATTGGTTTGCAGTATGGGACAAGCAAGATTGCGCAAAAAATAGTTAAATATTCAAAGCAATATGCTCCTGATTCACCTGATATACCAACGCATGTGTTTGCTATTGTTTACAGGCATGAATTAAAAGAGTGGTGGATCTATGAAAGCCATTTGAAAGAAAACAAAGAACTCGGATTTCCTTCAGGAGTTCGTAGATATTCTCTTAAAAAATGGCTAAAATCAGAAATTCGCAACCTTCATCAATTTGAAGCATACCCGTTTAACTTTGACAGATATATCTTAGAAGATTTAGTCGGCTTTAAGTATGGAGTTGGAAGTATTGCATCTTTAATGCTTGCTGCAATTAAAAAGAATAACGGCAAGCAAAAAGACAGAAAAGGCTATATTTGCTCGGAGTATTTGGCTTGCTGTAATCCGAACATCTGTGCATTTTTTGAACTGCCTGTTTGGTGTATAACTCCGGCACATTTTCAACAATATCTAATAAAAACGAATTAATAATTTTGACCCGTATGCAGACGAGTAATGCTTAAAAAGCGAGGAGTATTCCGAATTAGGGTGCGCAACCTTTAAGAGTGCCAAGTTGTCGCTATGCAAAATCACCAATTGCAAGCACTCATTTTCTGTGTGGCTGCATACTTGCTTTGTCGGATAGCAACGGTCGGGTGGTTCCCGGTAATTCCGACACTGTAGTAGTAAAAAAGGAGGCAAAAAATGGCAATTACATTTATTGATTTAATTTCTTTTATTAAGGATCTTTTGACTGACCCTGAAAAATTATCTAAATTCAGAGAAATCATATCAGATATAAAAGAACTTGTAAATGATATTAAAGACTTAAAAGGTTAGTATTCGGGGGATATTATCCCCCTTTAAACTCTTGGGAGGAGATATGGGAATTATTGCAGCAATACAAGCATTTTTTACTGCGTGGGCAAAAACAGCCGAGTGCAAAAAGAGCAACAATGAGTTTGCGGCAGAAAAAGATGTTCTTAAAACAAAAAAACAACTTGCGAAAAACAACAGCAGGCAAGAGGATTTAATTCTTGATATGGCTGTGCTGCTTCGTAAATACATGAACTTAATGACAAAAAAGGACAGGCTATCTGCAAAGAACTGCTTGAGAAAGGTTAAAAAGGTAAATTGATGGATAAAGATATTTTATTGAAGTATGGCCCGCTCGCAGGTCTCGTGATTGTGTTTATATTCCAATATAACATATTTGTTACTCCTGATAAGTTAGAAATAAAACATCGCCAAATAATGGAAGATGTCGCAAAGATTTATGTCACAAAAGACGAAAACCGAATCCAAAAAGAAGAACTGCAAGAAATGCGCACAAAAATCGACAAGATATATGACTTGCTTATCAACAACAAAAGTAGATTAGGAGGTTAAAATGGCAACACTAAATTTTACTATTTCAGAATTGATAAAATCGGACACGGCCATACAGCACAATATCAACAATATGCCCGATATTAACTCGCTTGATTGCTTGTTGAATCTTATTGTTTACTGCCTGCAACCGTTAAGGGATAAACTTAAAAAACCGATTATTATAACAAGTGGCTTCAGGAATGCTCAAGTTAATAAACTTGTAGGCGGAGCAGTTGATGCACATGGCAATCCAAAATCGCAACATTGTAAAGGACAGGCTGCAGACTTTCATGTCGCTGGCATGAGCGTGGCATCGTTAATAGAATTTATTAAAAAGAGTGGCATAGAATACGACCAATTAATCAACGAATATGATAAATGGGTTCATATTTCCTTTGTAAAGGGTAAAAATCGAAAACAGCCACCATTTAAAATATGTTAAGCACACATCGTTTTTCTTTGTTCATGGAAACGAAAGAGGGGGAGTAGAAATACTCCCCCTTATTTTTTGTCATATTTTATTTGAATTTCTGTATTCATTAAGACATTTTTCTAAGTAAATTTTTTCTTCTGGAGTTATTCTCTTTGTAAAAATGGCGGTGCGGTCTGAAAGTTTAACACCTTTTTTGCGGCCGCAGCCTTCTCTGTATCCACCTCGTTTTTTAATAGTATCTTGCATCGTGTCTCCTATATAAACATTTCTTTTTCAGTGTGAACTCTTACTGTTTTTGTTTCAGGGTCATAATGGCCAGAAAAAACCAACTTGCCGATGTTCAGTTTATTGAAATTATCTCGGAATTTTTTTGAAATACTTTTTAATATGTGGTCGCCACTGCCAGCAATTGTTTCTAAATCATTCTCGTTAAAATCAACCCCAAGCTCTAATAAATATGCTGTTCTAATAATCTTTTCTGTGTTTCCTGTTTTCATATAAATACCTTTCTTAAGTTTTTGTAATATATATCTTGCAATTTGGCAAAAATCGTTTAAAATATGAATAAAGGCAAGGGTGCTGAATCCACCCCTACCACCTCAGTTACTTGAGGGTTTTGAATGCGAGCACTATTGCTAATATTAGTAATAGTGCTTTTTCAGTGATTACGATGTCCATTGGCGACCTCCTTTCTTGCCAAGTGGGGTTTAATCTTTAGCCTTTATTCAAATTTCAATGTTCTATACACACATTAATCACTCTGAATGCCTTTAATTGCAAGCATTTTATCAAACATTTAGAACTGATTAACACAAAAAGTAACATTGATATTTTGCTTGCATATTGGACATTGTTGGACAAAACATTTCATTTATTAAAAGAAAATGCTATTAATACTAACTTTTGTAATTTTGAATATTGGGACAGTATTGGACAGGCATGTAACCTGTTCTGAAAATTATGCTACAAGTAAATTTTTAAAGTTTTCAATAAATACAACAGTTTCAGGCTCATTGATTTTTTCAATAAATTGTAATATAATTTTTCTTGTGGTTTTAAAGTTCGAGTTAAGTCCTTTAACGCCCACCAT
>SAMEA104315421__coassemble_769_pt1 | contig 28892 bp, 36 predicted proteins | sample SAMEA104315421__metabat2_high_PE_028 | metagenome-assembled genome bin SAMEA104315421 (sample SAMEA104315421) | gut metagenome | biome: Monkey gut; feature: monkey-associated habitat; material: faeces | place: China | collected 2013
CCCGAAATAAATTCGAGGTGACGAATAGTGTCATGCTGAACTTGTTTCATCATCTATTTTTAGACCCTGAAATAAATTCAGGGTGACAGAAAAACCCGAAATAAATTCGAGGTGACGAATAGTGTCATGCTGAACTTGTTTCATCATCTTTTTCAGGACATTCGAGGTGACAGTATGGTGCCAATCATAACATTTAATTTTTAATATTCGTAAACGTCTTTAATACGGCAACTTCGGCGGTTGTTTCGGTTTCAGCAACGGCAATATTTTTAACATCACCGTTAATTTGTAAATCTGAATAATCCAAAACGCCCTCGGCGTCTAAAATTGCATTACCGATTTTTGCAAAAGAAACAAAATTTTGCTCAAAGGCGATTTGCTTTAAATACGCCTTTATTTCTTTATTTACGGTGGCAATTACCGTATCTTTATCGTAGCCATTGACGAATACCAATTTTGCCGAAACATTCAAATCTTTTGCGGTCGCTTTTTCGGCGGTGAAATAAGCACCCAAAGGGGCTTTGCCAAGTCCGCAACCCCAACCTTTTTTTGTTCCGTCAGATTGTAATTCGTATGGGTCGATGTAATCTTGAACAGCAGAAACAAGGCTATCGCTTGCAGGTTCGCCGTCATTTCCGAGAATTATGCCTTTAACTGTGTTATCGCCATTCCATAGCGGTTTTATTTTAACTTTGCCAACGCCCGAAACATTCAAGATTTCTTTTTTGTAAAAATTGTCGTTTCCTGAAACAATCGGTTCGGAAATATCCGAAATATAGCGGCCGTAGAGTTCCTCTTTTGTTTCTTCCTCATATCCGCCCGTGAAGGCATTTTCGTTTGTTACGGCGGTAAAGTTACCTTTGTAAGTAACAAATTCTGTTATCTGTCCGACAGGCACATTGCCGATTTTTCCTGCGGTAAGGCATTCGGCTTTAACAGTCCCACTTTCCGTGATTTCTTTTGTTTCAAGGGCTTTAAATTGCAAACCGTCTTTTGTTGCAAAAATGTTGCCTAAAGTTACGGTGTCCGTACCTGTTAAAGTAAGTTCACCGCTTGCAAAAGTTGCTTGTCGGTGTTCTAAACCTCGAAGTTGATATATTAAATTTGCCATATCTTCTAAGGTGAGATTGCGAATATCTTTTAAAGCACTTGCAACATAGAATAATTTGTCCCAAGCAATTTTAAGAGATTTTCCGATGCCAAAAGCCCATTCCCATAAGTCCGTCCCTATGCTCTTTTGGTATGTATTCGGAATATTGCTTAATATCTCATCTCTTAAATCTTCATCGGTTTTATATGTTAATGTCATCAAATTTCGCCTTTACGTTTGTACCGTCTGCGAGTAGTATTTCAACCTCGACAGACAATGTTTTTTCTTCTTTTTGCATATTAAATTTGTTAATCGAAACGATTGCAGGACATAGAAGTAATCCCTCTCGGACTTGTCTTTCAAGTTCGCTTTCCTCGAACCCATTGTCGAGGTATTTTTTGCCGAAAAGTTCTCTTGCGTTTGACCCAAAGCCCGTGTTTTTATAAACCTCAAATCGGTCAACAGACGTTCTCAAGAACTTTTCAATCCATTGTTTAACCGCCTCAACACCGTCAATCAAAACAATATTTCCGTTTTTCATAATGGTTCGGCTATTTTTAAAATCATATTTAGGGACTTTGTAAAAATTGCGGTCGATTTCAGTTTTTATTTTTTCTTCCGCTTTTAAAATTTCTTCTGTAACTGGAAACATTAAACAACCTTATCTATCAAAACATACGCACCGTGCATATCCTGTAATGGTGCGAGAATAACTTTGTCGCCAACTTGCAAATCGCATTTGAGATTTAAAACTTCCGTAGATACTTTTGTTATAGCCTGTGCTAAAAATTCAATCGCCTGCGGCATATTGCAAGGTAATTGAGTAAAAGAATGTATTTCCTGTATTGACATTGCCTGTGTCAATAAATTCGGCACATTTAAAGATAAATCGAAAGTCTTGTCTATTTCGCATCGCAAACGGAATTGCTCAGAAATAAAGAGATTGTTATTCTCTGTAAAGGTAAATGCACCGCCGTCAGTTGTTACCGTTACAGGCTCAAGGTTTGCGACAAAGCCAATAGCAACCTCTTTCAAGTCTGTCGGATTGTCCCGACTTTTGATTTCTTTTGCAAGATATTTAAAAAAATTTTTGTCTTTTTTTTGAAAATCCATTATCTTTCAAGTTCCAAATTGCAATTTACCGTATGAACTCCGTTATCGACCTTGTGGTCAGATGTTCTGACAACAAAAATACCGTTAATGCCGACTCTGTTATCTCTAATCGGTAGCAATGCACCTTTTCGGATTCGGTCGTCCCCCAATAGTTCAACGTTTAATGATGTCCTGATTCTGTTTCTTTCTCGCAATCGATTTTGTGCAATTACGTTAAAATTTCTTTCGTTCTCCCCCGGTTCGATAATTTCTTGTAAAATCCCGAATCGGTTGATATTTTCATTATCTTGTTGCAATGTCTGAAGTTGCGAATTTCTCTCATTTCCTGTATAAACAAGTATTCGGTTTCTCATTTCCTGCATACTTGTTACAACTTTAACATTACCAAGGTTATCCGCCGAATTAATTTGCATGTTGTTCGATAAGTCGCCCAAAATATTATCTAACAAAAAATATGGGCTAATATTCACAACTCCGTTTCGACAATCAACCGTGTAATTAATTCCCGTTTGTCCCGTAGCAAGTGTTAATAAATTACTCAAAACGGCTTGCACTGTTCGTTTTCGGTAAAAATTATTTACAGTACCTCGAACCCCCCTAATTGTTCCAATCGGTATATTTACAGATGCTAATAACCGTCTGATTTCATTTTCAATCGCCCCTTGTGCTTGTATCGTTACCTCGTTTTTGCCAAAATAGAATCCGAAATCATACGCCGTGTATTGATAAATTAAATCCCTATCGAAATCTACATCGGTTATCATACATCTTAAAAGTTGATTGTTACCATTGTTCAAAAAAAATTGTTGACCAACGTTGAATTCTAATTGTGAAGTAAATTTAACAATTGTTGTATAAGTTTCAATGTCGTCAGACCATGACAGAGAGCCGAAATTGTCAATTCTTTCATTTCCTACTGTTAAAAAATAATCAAGCATACACTTTAAAACCTTATAAAAATTTGTTATATTGAAAATGAACTTTTTAGAGTTTCATTCGTTTTATATCTCGGAGTGATTATGAAAAAAATTGTTGTTACATTATTATTTTTATTTTGCGGTTTACCGTCTTTTAGTGGTGGTTGTGATAATTGGAAACAAGGAATTTATCCTCAGCAATTATTAAATCTATACTCAAGAGAATATTTAAACGAATACTGTTCTGCTCCAAAAGAAACTCAAACCGACCAAGTTATAAGCAGATACGGAGAATACCAATTTGTCGAGGTAAAAAAAGGTGATGTTGGATACTTAAATTCAAAATACGCCCCCGATAGTACGATTTATCCGTTCAGAAGTAAAGCAGGACAAGCGAGGGCAGATTATTATTTTCAAAAAGGTTTACAAATGCCAAGACCACAATCTAAATAAGAGTAAATTCTGTTAACCTTATTGAATATTGAATATCATTTACTGCATCTTCTCTGAAAGAGTAATTATCAACAGAGGCAAGCATATTCAAAATGGGTCTTCTGTTGTCATTTGTCACGACTACTCGTAACGGTAGATTGTTGATATAAAATCCCAAAATAAAATCGTGAATATCCCACCCGTCAGGCACAGAGTTCGGCTCAACAAAATCATAATTTTTGTTGACGGGAAAAAACGAGGTCCAATCGATAGACCGATTTTTCTGCGTTCCAAAAATTCTCAAATATCTTCTCGTTGTGCGAAAGTCCGTGTTTTCTCGCTCAAATTCAACTTCCACGTCCTCTGGAACAACAGGGATAACAAACCTTATCGCTCTTGTTGGGTCTGCTATTGTGATGTGCATTGCCATATCTATAATGCTCCGAGTTCTGCTCTTAATCTTGTGGTGAAACGATTTTCAAGTTTTTGTAAGAAACTTTCATCTCCGATAATATCGCCGTAGAAGTTGATATTTATCGTTCTTTCGGTGTTATTTGTTGTTGTGTTGTAATTTTTGTTTTCGCTTGCGGTTAAGACACGTTCGCCCTTGTGCAACTCCGCAACATAGCCGTTAAAAGGTACGTTTGCAAGTCCGTTAGCGTGCGAACCGTTAATTTTGACCGCTTGTCCGTTCTTTATTTGATATTGGTTTTTGTCCCACGCTTTACCTCTGCTATCAACAACGTATTTTATTTGTGGTTTTGCATCGGGATTTTTTGCAACGGTTTTAACTTCGCTCGGTTGCAATTTTAGAAAACTTTTCATTGCCGCTATTGCAGTTTTAACGGCTTTGGTGACTTTGTCCCAATTTGCCACCAATAAAGCAATCCCGCCGACCAAAACCCCAACACCGACCGCTATTAAGCCGATAGGATTTGCAAGCATTAAAGCGTTCCAAATACCTTGCACGACATTTACTGCTGCAATAGCATCTTTTAAAATTTTAATGGTGGTAATCGCCTTTGAAATGCCTTGATAAGCAAGAAAAGTTGAAAGCAAACCCGATGCAACGGGCAACAAAACATTAATATTTTCTATAACAAATTTTACCGCACTTGCTACCGCTTTAAACACAGGTACAACCGTTGCTTTAATTTGAGGCATATTACTTTGCACTGTGTCGGCTAAACTTTGAAATATCGGCATCAAATCAGCCCCTACGGTATAAAAGCAACCTTGAAAAGAACGTTTTAACGTGTCCATTGTGTCTGTAAATTTAACAGAGGCATTGACCGCCTCGTCTGACATTCCCATACCCAAATCGTTAAACTTTTTGCGAAGTTCTTCGACCCCTTTTGCGTTTCCGTTCAAAAGCGGGGCAAGTTCCGTTGCAGATTTACCGAACAGTTGCAATGCAAGGGCGGTTTTTGTTGCACCCTCGGGCATTTTTTGTAGTTTGTTTAATGCCTCAAACATAACGGTTTCAGTCGATTTCATACGACCTTTTGTATCTCTTAAAGAAATACCAAGTCGGTTAAACGTCAAAATGTATGACTTTGTCCCTAATTTTGCACCGTCCATAGCCTTTGTGAGTTTACTCATACCCGTTTGCATCATAGAGATGTCAGCACCGTTTTGAGAAAAAACATAGTCTAACTCTTGATATGCCTTTCTCGACATTTGCATTTTTTGGCTCATCTTGTCGATTTCATCGCCGTGTTTCATCGTTTGTTGGACAGTTGCAACGGTAGCGGTCGCTAATGCACTCAAACCGACCATAGCAGTTTTGCAGGCATTTTTCAATCCGTCTCCGAGTTCTTTTTGAAACTTTTTAATTGATTGATTAGCACGCTTTAACTCTTTTTCGGTGATTCCGATTTTATCTGCAACCTCTTTAAGTTTTGGCGAACATTCATCTTTTAACGCTAATACTATACCGATAGTTTTAGACATAATTTATACCTTACGATTGACAATGTTATCGTATTGTGATAACATGATAATATGATAACGGATTTTTATTGCAAAGAAACTGAAAACATCTTCAATGGCATTGACAGTAAGAAGTTTAAAGCAATTCAAAAAGTAGCAAAAAGAAAACTTGATATGCTCCATTTTGCAGTTTGTGAAAAGGATTTACTCGCTCCACCGTCAAACAGATTTGAACATTTAAAAGGTGAATATAAAGGTTTTTGCTCAATAAGAATAAACGACCAATTTCGTATAATGTTCAAGTTTGAAAATGGAAAAGCCTCAAAAGTAAGAATTATCGATTATCATTAAAGGAGTTAATAAAAATGGAAATTAGACAATCAACACACCCTGGGGAGATTTTACTCGAAGAATTTGTAAAACCTTACGGACTAACCCAAAAGAAACTTTGTGAATTACTTGGAGTTGGTATTAAAACAATCTCGGAAATTTACAATAAAAAAAGAGGGATTTCACCTTTAATGGCTTTAAAACTCGCCAATTTGTTCGGAACAACTCCCGATTTTTGGTTAAATGCTCAAAATGCTTATGACTTATACCAAACATACGAAAAGCAAAAAAATGAAATCGATAAAATCGAAAAAATTGCATAGTTTTTAAATATTATTTATTCTTTTGCTTTTTTCTCGTTCTTCCTTCAATATTACACTTGCCTGTAAAAATTCGAGAGAACCGCTTTCGGTGAAGTCCGAAAGTTCCAATTTTACAGCCCCTACGCCGACATAATATGACAATGTGAAAAGCACATCGTCATTCATTATGGCTTTTTTATGGTGTTGATATCCGTTCTTGATACATAACCGTAAATTTTAAGAATATGGTTGCCTAAAGCCCAAAAATCGAGTGCAAAACCGTCAAAAAACATTTTAACAACTTCAAACGGCTCGACAGGCTTGTATTGCTCCTGAAATTCTTTTGTTTGGAACATCGGGCATGATTGGTAAATCAATTTGCAATATGCGGTTTCATTTCCTAATTTTTCTGAAAGTGTAACAATTTTTTGTATTTTATCTGATGCAATTTTTGCAATTTCAATATCTAAGTCCAAAGCCTCAAAATGATACTTCATTTCGAGCGGTTTAATTGCATTTCTTCTTTCCAAAATCTTTGTGATTGTGAGTTTTTCTGTCATTTTAATATTCCTTTTTAAAAGGAATGGGTAAAAAATACCCATTCCGACCGTACGGCATCGCTCGTCAGCGATTATCGGGCAATATTAGCACTATTGCGGGGCATTCGCACTACGCAAAAGTGCAATAGTGCCATTCAAACTATCCGTCATTCCGAACTTGTTTCGGAATCTGTTTTCAAAGATGCTGAAACGAGTTCAGCATTCCGTCAAAATCCTTGTACCAAAATGAAGAATATTTCCATAACTCCGATGTAGGAATTTTGCCTGCTTGCAAAAGTTCGTATTTTTCGGCAGAAAATGCCATTGAATATTTATCTGCGTGAGCAAGCATTTTTTCTCTGCTCCAATACATCGTTTTTCTAAATCCGTTCGTGTATTCGAACATTGCGTAATATCCGATTGTCGGCGTTTGCTCACGAATACTGTCATCTTGAATTAAGTTAACTTCAATTTCTTCATCGAGCGGATTATATGAAATTAATTCACCCTCTTTAATCGCAAGGACGTTGAGTTTTTTATAAAATCCCGAACGAATTGCGAGTTGAATATAGCCTTTGTAGCCGAGTTGAAATTGTGCAACCTTACAATTTCTTTTTTTATCGTTGAATGGTACTAAATAAAATTGTCCTAATTGCGGACTGGGTGAGAGTTTCAGACTTTCGCCCAAAAGTGCAGCACTAAAAATAGTGAATTGGTCACATTCCGCCAAATTCGGATTTGTGGCAACGGCTGAAACCAATGCCCCTGTGAACGTTGTGCTATCTTTTACAACAGATTTGATTTTGTTCTGAATGGCAGGACTTGCCATAAAATTTGAAAATGTCGGTCGTTTTTCAACCAAACTGTTTTTTGGTTTTTGCGGATTAGTCATTAAACTTTGCATAATTTTTCCTTTCTAAATTGCTCCGTATTTAATATTGTTTTCTTTAAAAAATGTCTGTATTGCTTTTGCCTGTTCTGATGTAACCTCAACAAAGAACTCAATTCTTCTTGTTTTGGTTGATGATTTTGCAGAAACTTGCAAATCTCGAGGAATGTTAGAGTTCGCCTTTGCCTGCTCTTCTTTGATTTTGGTTGCGTATTCGACTGCCTTAGCAAAGTCAAAATTTGAGGTTTTATACTCCAATTTCAAAATTGCATAATCAAGGTTCAAGTTTTTTGCCTGCGATTTTAAAATGCAAAGATGCTCTAAAATCTTTGCCAACCACGATTCGATTTCTGCATAGGCATTATTGAGGTTTGCACTTGCGTTCAAAAGTTGCTCACGAGGCTCGATAAAATCATCAAAATTGACGAGTTCTGCAACTTCATTATCTTTTGGCAAGTTTTCAAAATATTCTTTCAAAAGTTTCCTTTTTTCGTCTTTTCTCTTTTTTTCAAAGCCTTTGACGGCGGTGTCGATTTGCAAAATCGGCTCATCAACAAGTGCAACGAGTTCTTTTACTTTCAATTCAAAACTCTCGTAAGGTTGCAAACAGAGTTTTTTAACTTCTTTTCTCTTGTTTTCTATTGCTTCCTTGAGTTTGTTTAACTTCGCTCTGTCTGCTTTAGCCTCTTTTGTTGTTTCGTCAGTAATTACAAGATTTTTGTATTTTTCAAGATTTGCCGACAATTCGGCTTTCATTTCATCAAAATTGAAGTCGATTGACTTCAAATAACCCGATTCATCAATCGGATTCGTGATAACAAATTCCATTTTTACTCCTTTTTATTTTTGAGGGTGTTCAGAGGCGATTTGAGCCTCATTAATTTTTTAAATGATTATTTAATATCTTTTTGGTATTTACCTCATGTTGTTGCTCACGAGGCCATGTTATATGGGCGGTAAAATCAAATTCGGTCTGACATCGTTCAAGACTTTGTCCCAAAATTCGATTTCTTTGACCTTTAGTAGTTCAAGGTCTTTGAGATAGTCAGAACGCTCAAAGCGGTAATGCCTTATAGTCGCTCTGATTTGCCCGTCATATTCCATTCTCAAACGGGCTTTCAGTATCGCAAATTCTGCTTTCGGTTCTACTAAAAAGTAGTGCAAAACCTGACAAAAGTAATTGTCGGGAACTTGATCATTCCATTTTTCCTTTTGCATACTTTGCAAAATATTTGTCGTTTTAATTTCTAAAATTCCTCGTCTGCCGGTTGCTTTTTCGATAAGTTCACCGTCAAAACTGCCACGAATGAACGGGAAATCGGGGTTATGTTTGTTTCCATATTCTTCGTGTATCACCTCATATTCGGGGTGGTCAAGTTTGAAAATTTCTCTTATCGGGTCTTCTGCTTTTTTGCCAAAAACAACACAAGGTTTATCCGAAATGTCTTCTTGTTGTCGTCTGCCCGTTTTGATTTCCCACAAGTCAACATTGGACATATAAGGATTTCTGCCGAGAATAGCCGCCGCATCAGAACCGCCGATACCCTTGGCACGTTCTCTGTGCCATTCTTGTTCTGTCTTGCAACCCATTTACTTTACCTCTGTCAACAATTTGAACTTTTTGTTTACTAATCCTTTACGGATTACGTCCTTTGTGTACGTTATCGCTTTGCAAGTCGGGAAAATATCAACTATCCCCAAAATGTCATTTGTTCTTGCCTCTTCCGCATAGTGGTCGCAAGCGATATCGTAAATCAATTTGCGTTTCACTCTTGCAATTCTTTTCTGTTTTTCGCCGAAAAATCGGCTCAAAATTTTTCTTAGAATTTTCTTCATTCTGTTACTCCTTTGCTTAAAAGAAATTCCTCTAATTTTTCTCGAATAAATAAGACCGAGCGACCAAGTTTAGTCGTGGTCGAACGTGGCAATATGCCGATTTCTAACCAGTTGTTAATTTTCAAGGTCTTTTGTTTGTCCGTCCCTTTAAATCGGAGAAACTCCGCCGTTTCAAGTTTTGTCATTAATTGCATTTTTTACACTCCGTTATTTTGATAAATTTGTTTGTAATTATTCGGGCGTAAGTGCCTTTGTTTGATTTTTCAAATTCGGCAATGCCCCATTTTTCAAGGTTTTTCTTTGCCGTTCGGTATTCCTGTTTTGTCAAACCGACACTTTCAGCACCGCTCAAAAATGCCCAACCGATACGCACGGGCGGAATGTCAAAAACTTCTGACAATACGGTCTTGTAGCCGATTTTGATAAGTAACAAAAACGCTTTTTCATCTTTCATCAAATTTTCGGTTTCTTTGCTTTCGATAATTTCTACGTTTGCCATATTTTTGCACTCCAAATAAGCCCCTTTGGGGCGGTTTTCCCTTTGTTTTTCATTCCTTTTTTGGCTTATGCTCTCGCCAATTCTTTCATAATCGCACTCTCAACAAGTGCGGTTACGGTAGTTTCTTTTTCTACCGCTAAATGCTCCAATTTCTTTTTGATTGTTTTGGGAACTTTGCAATAGAGATGTTCCCTTTCCTCTTGAATTTTCTTCATTCTTGCTCCCTTACTACACAAATAAATGTCTATTCAAAATAGGTCACTTGTTGTATAGTAAATTTATTAACTAATTGTATAATTAGATATTAGTCTATCGCTTGTCTATTGTCAAGTAATAGACAAGTTAATGTAAATAATTCTTAATAAATGGTAAATATGCAGACAGATAGCGAACTTCTAAAAAATATCAGACAAAAAAACAGGTTGAGTCAACCTCAGTTAGCAGAAATTCTTGGTTGTTCAAAACAATATATTAGCCAAGTCGAAAGCGGAAGAACGACTTTAAGTAAAAAGTATTTTGATATTTTAAATACAAAATTTGAATTATCATCAGGCATTCAAAATAATGACGATTGTCTTTCAATTCCTGTTCGTGGAGATGTCACCGCATCTATGGGTTATGGAGTAACTATTTATGATGAAAAGCAAACAGGGATTTACCAAATCAGTAGCAAACTTGCAAACGATTTAGGAATTAATCCGCAAAAAACAGAGATGATATTTGCGAGTGGTGATAGTATGCTTCCGACTATTGAGGGTGGCGACAGTTTACTCGTGGATTTAAACAGAAAAGAAGTCTATGATGGACGTATTTATTGTGTACGCATTGAGGGACAATTATATGCAAAAAGATTACAAAAAATTCCACCGACAAAGATTATTGTAATTTCAGACAATCAAAAATATCAAAGTTTTGAAATCGATTTTTCAAAACAAATTGATTTTGATTTTGAAATTATAGGTGAAGTCCGTTGGTGGGGCAGAGTAGCGAAATAGAATTATGGGTTTTGGTTTCAAAAAATCTAAAAATTTTGGTGGCTTTAAGGTCAATCTATCTAAAAGTGGTATCGGTTTTTCAACAGGTGTAAAAGGTTTCAGAGTTTCCGCAGGACCGAATGGTGTAAATCTTAATGCCGGCAGAAATGGAATCTATTATAGAAAAAAATTAGATAGTTCAAATGAAAATAATTCTCAAAATATTGATATTCAAAATGAACCAGACATAATAAAAAAAGATTGGGATAACTTTCAAAAGGGAAAAAATTTTTATAAATATGGTTTAATATTTGCGTTTCTTGCTTTTGGTGGAATGTTTTTAAATGATATGTTTATTTTATTTGCATTTCCCTGTGTTATTTGCATTCTTATTGCATTAATTAAAACGACAAAAACGCTTATGAAATCAGCATTCTTACAAGACGAATTAAACGAAAAAAATGAAATCGAGGAATAGATGAAAAAACTATTTTCCGCACTATTAATTAGTGTTTTATTTTTAGCAACTCCATTAAGTGTTTCGGCTGAAACAGTCGTATATAATCCTAATTCTAAAATCTACCATAATACGAGTTGCTCAAGTGCTGCAAAATGCAAAGTTTGTAAAAAAATTGATAAAAAACAGGCAATCAGAAACGGTGCAAGGGCTTGCAAAAGATGTGGCGGCTAATTTCTGATACATTCGATAAAATTCTGAAAAACAAATACGTTGACAATTTCATTATAATTTTGATTTTGTTGAATTTGACTGTGTTTATTTTGCAAACAGAACCTGCAATAAATACCAAATATTCAACAATCATCGGACAAATCGAACTATTTACCGTCATTATCTTTACGATTGAATATCTTATGAGGTTATGCACTTTAAAATCGTTCAAAGAGATATTCTCGCCAATGATGTTGGTCGATTTGTTTGCCATATTGCCGTTCTATTTGTCATCGATTACTGTCAACACAATGATTTTAAGGGTTTTAAGACTGACAAGATTGTTGAGGCTTGCTAAACTTGCAAGATATTCAGAAGCAATACAAAAAATCAAAAAGTCATTCATAAATAAAAAATACGAACTAATTGTAACGGGGTGTATTTTTCTTTGCGGTTTAATCGTTTCATCTGTTCTTATCTATTTTGCAGAAAGCGGAACAGGTGTCGAAACGTTTAAGAGCATTCCTCGCTCATTTTGGTGGGCAATAGTAACGTTTACAAGTGTCGGTTACGGTGATTCTTATCCACTGACAACTTTCGGTAAATTCGTTGCAGCATTTTCGGCGGTTATGGGCGTAGGCTTGCACGGTTTATTTATTGGAATTATCGGCTCTGCATTTATTGAGGGTATTAAAAATGAGCGTTAGAAAAAAAGGCAATAAATGGTATTGTCGATTTCAAATCGACGGCATTCGCTATGAACGCCGTTGTATTGGTGCAACCGATGAAAAATCAGCAAAAAAATGCGAAGTTGTTATTATGTCCGAGGTGATGCACGGCAATTACAAAATCAGTCGTTCTGAGAAAAAACTCACCCTCGATGACGGAATAAAAGTTTTTCTTGAATACTCAAAAAACAAATTGTCCCATAAATCTGATATATCTATTTGCAATCAACTTTTAGGATATTTCGGAAAAAATAAGGTCCTTGAAAATATATCATCAGAAGATATTAACACTTTCAGATACCAAATAAAGTTTAAGCAAGAAACTAAAATTATAAAAAAATTAAATCCACATTATAAAAGAGGCGGTAAACAACCCAAATACATTCCAGAAACTCAAACTGTTACTGTTGAAAGAAGTAATGCTACTATTAACAGGTATTGTGAAGTCTTATCTAAGACTTACAATCTTCTTATCGCAGACGGCAAACTTGTTAAAAATCCATGCAAGTTTTCACCAAAACTTCGAGAAAATAATTATAAAATAAGATATCTGAAAGAAGATGAACAAAAAAGACTGTTTAACTGTTTAGATATGTCTGAATTTCTTTACATCAAACCTATAATTATTCTCGCTCTCTATACCGGTATGAGAAAAGGTGAAATCCTCAATTTAAAATGGTCACAAATTGATTTCAAAAATGAGTTTATTGACATATTAAAAAGTAAATCTGGAAAAGAAAGAAAAATACCAATTGCAGGCAAAGTTAAAGAAGTTCTGTCTGAATTGGGGAAGAATGGGGAAGGATTTATTTTTATAAATCCCGAAACAAATAAACCATATAATGACATTAAAAAATCTTTTTCATCTCTATTAAAAAAAGCACAAATTGAAAACTTTAGATTTCACGATTTTAGACATACTGTCGCAACTCGACTTGTCGAAAGCGGAGTTGATTTATTAATCGTCAAAGAAATTTTGGGTCATTCCAATATTGAAACAACAATGCGATATGCACACCCTGTCCCCGAACTTAAACTAAAAGCAATTTCGAAATTAAATGAGTATTAAATAATTACTAAACCCCATTAGATAATTACTGGGTATTAGTGGTAATTAGTGGTAATGTGTGGGGAAATAGTGGGGAAATTAAATAATTCAAGAGATTTTCTTTACAAAAAAACAAAAAAGACAAAACCCGAAAGCCTTGTCTTTTCTCTGTTTTTAAATGGTACGCGTAGAGGGATTCGAACCCCCGACCTTTTGGTTCGTAGCCAAACGCTCTATCCAGCTGGGCTATACGCGCAAATTTGTCTTACTTCTATATTGTACGCACTAAAAATTTTTTATCAACAGAATTTTGTCATTACTCTAAAACGCCCGCTATACCTGAATTTTTGCAAAAAAAATGCTGCTTCTTGCAGCAAATATACTTAATAATCTTGGGAGGAGATTTGGGGATTTGTGTTATACAGGCATGTTATGACACATGTTTCATTTTGTGTAGTCTTTTATTTTAAATCTTAATAATTTTTTACAATAACTTGATAAGCATGAAAATTTGATTTATGGCACTATTCTCTTTTTTCGGGTAAAATTAACTCATAGAGGTGTATTACCATGCTTATTGATGACATTATAGTAAACATTTTAATTCTTTTATTTATCGGTTTAATCTTATATTTAATCGCTTATGCCGTTGCGGTTTTTTCTGCAACGAAAAAAAAGCAATTAGGGCTTGAGCAAAAATATCTCGCCGAAGATTTACCGGGAAATTTGATTGTTGTCATTTACGCTAAACGAGGTCAAAAGGGCGTCGTTGAGTTGGTTAACATGCTCAAGTTGCAAAAATATCCGAAAGAAAATTATCAAATTCATGTTGTTTTTGATAATTTTACGGACGAATACCCCGAAATCGTGGAACAAATGGGCGGTGTCAAGGTTTGGCGAATTAACAAAGGTACTGCGATGGGCAAAGATAAGGCTCTCTCATGGCTTTTAGAAAGATTGATTTCTTTCAGAAACGTCAACGCCTTCGTTTTTCTTGATTCAAACAGAGTCGTTAAGGACGATTTTTTGTCGAATATTAATATTGCCTTGTTCTCAAATGATGTCATTGTTTCAGCGAAAGAATATGTTGTGCAAAAAGGCGATATATTGGCTGCCATTTATAATGTTGCGGCAAAATATTACAACAGAATTTTCAACACCTCTCGTGCAGTATTGAAGTTGATTTGTCCGATTGATTCTGGTGCGGTTGCGATTAAGCAAGAAGTGCTTGAGAAGATGCAATGCGTGGATTTCAAGGATAAACGAACAGAGTATATGTACTCATTATTTTTGGCAAGCAAGGGCTATATTCCGGTGTTTGCTCCTGATGTTCGCACAAAAATTGAGTTTGGGGTTGATTTACCTTTGTCATTGAGTGATAAAATTTCGATTTTCAAATATGGATTGGGCAAGGTTCTTTCAAATTGGAAAATTGGAGAATATTTGCTCAGCACGTTAAGATTTCCCGCCTTGGCAGTCATTTTCCTCTATTTGGGATTTTTCGTTTTCTTGTATCATTTTGAAGTCAAAAATATGTTTTTCTATGACATAAAATATATTACGACCTCTGCAGTTGTAACGCTTGCGTTGTTTGTCTTGTCGTTACTTGTTTCGGCTGATGAAAAAATTAATCCGATTATGCTTTGTTTGTACCCTGTTTACAAACTTTTGGGCGATATTTTCCCGACAAAACATAATAATAAACAAGATGAAGAGGATGAGAAAGAAATTAACTCTGATATTCCAAGAGGCGATGGAGAAACTGTTATGGTTTCTGATGGTGAAAATATGCTTAAATGCACCGCTGAAGTTAAAAATACTGGCGATGGCAAAAAAATTATTTTCAGATATAAATCGAAAACTTTGGTCACAAACACTCACTCGTCCGTTAAGGGTGCACTTGATGAACTTTCAGAAAAGATGCAGGCTGGCGGCTTGAGATTACACGTTTGTGGGGCTTGTGCACACTTTGGGTTTAAACCGAATACGGATATTTCGTCCCAAGTCGGGCTTTGCTCTGAAAAAAATAATATGACGGAAGATATCCAACCTGAAAAGCATCTTTTTGAAACTTGCGACTACTTCTGCTTGTTGTCTGACTTGAATAACGTGATTGACTTTGAATCTTTGAATAAGGATAAAGATAATCAGTAATTATCGATTATCGAATTACTTTCATCGTTATTGCGAGTGAGGTAAGTAGTGTCGACTTTAGCCAACCATAATTTTGCTTGATTGCCACACTTCGCTAACGCTACATTCGCAATGACAATAATCCTATGACGTCATGCTGAGGTCTTAAAAAGACCGAAGAATCTTGGAAAACTTTTCACAGACATCGTCATTGCGAGGAACGAGAGAGGAAAGTACGAGGGCTTGGCGATAAAAAGATATGAGCGTAGACACATTTATGGTGAACGAAGTGAAAAACAACAACGTGAAGGCACTCTAAACTTCATTCTAAACCACAATTGAGGGTGATACATAATACCTCTTTCCTCTAATGCAGGTAGCAACGGAACAAAGTTAGAACTTTTTTACCGAAGAATTAAACACAAAAAAAGAGACCTTATTGGTCTCTTTTTAAATGGTGGAGGATAGGAGATTCGAACTCCTGACATCCTGCGTGCAAAACAGGCACTCTACCAACTGAGTTAATCCCCCTTGCTGGTGACTTAATAGTAATACAAGCAAAAAAAATTTGCAACAATATTTTTTAAAAAATTTTTATTAACTTTACATTTTGTAAAAAATCTTCCACGACACTCAATCTACGACTCCCTCAAAACGAAAGCCACCATTTACTTCAACAATCAAAAATACCGCTCTCAAAAAAGCGGTATTCCATAAAAATTTTTATTCAACTCTATGAAAATTTAGGTTGACCTTTTTGTACTTGTCCATTTTCATCAACTTTTTCCAAGATGACAAAACCGTTTGCAGGAATATTCAAATTGACGTTTCCATAATTTGCACAGTACGTTCCGTTGTTTTGATAAGCCCCCGTACCGCCAAATTGCGTATCATTCGAGTTAATCGTTTCTTTCCAGTTGCCGCCATTATTCAGCACTGCCATCGGGTTATTCAATCCATAATTTTCAAGCGGTCTATCACCGAAGTTATAAAGTGCAACAACTTCATTGCCCTCGAGGTCAAATCTCTTAATCGCCATGACCTTATTTTGTTCATCAACAAGTGGTGTCATTGCATCGAGATATTCCATACCTTGAACATCTTGCAATGCGGGATTTCTCTTAACCAAATCAGCCATTGCTTGAGAAAGTTTATGAATACCTTCTATCGTGTGGTTTTCAGGGTCGATTTTCGATTTTTCGAACGATTGGTCAAAGTTATAACCCTTTTCTTTTTCAATATTTGGTTCATCAACAGCCTGTTCACGAGTAAATCTGAACGGATTGATTTCACCGTAAGCATCGCCCTGAAAAATCATTTTTGAGCCTGGAACCATAAACAACAATCCGATTGCTTCTTTGTGTTTATCTTTTGCATGCTCAATTTCAGCAGACATTTGTTCTTTTGAAATTCCGCTCAAACCGTTCTTTTTACAAATTCTTGAAAATTCTGAATCCCAATTATCACGATTAAATTCGTGTGCTTCAAACATTTCCATTACGGTATCAACACTTCTAATGTGCTTAGCCGCAGGTGTTTCGCCTGCTCTATCGTCGAGGTGGTTTGTAACTTGCAAATCCTTATGAATAATTTTCGTCATAAGTCTTGAGCCTGAATCATTACCGATTTCATCGTGGCTCATGAAATATTTCGTACCGCCGATATCCTTGATATTATTAGCCAAAGTTTGCATTGACGGGTAATAACCCATAACTTCTCTATCTAGCATTACTGCTTCAACTGCGTGTGAGAATGCGAAGTCCCAATGCTCATTTCCGCCGATGTTTTCAAGCGAAGCATTGTTTGCATCTGTTCTTGCAATAGCATCTAAGTGCTTAGACACATCGCCGTATGGCAATTCTTGTTCTGTCAAATTTCTCGTCAGGCCATCTTGAGTTCTATGGTCTTCCCAGTGAATAACTGTGTGTGGAAAATGGAAACGAACTTCTTGTGCAACCTGTTTCATTGCGAAATTCGAACCCATTTCAGGAGTTTGGTCAGCACGCAAAAAGTCGATGTGATAATTGTCAACCCAGTTCATAGGCATATTCACAACGTAATCTCGAACATTCGAGCGTACAGATTGATCTGTATCTTCAAGGTTAAATTGATTACCTCCCCATTTACCTGGTTTTTCGTACGGTGCAAGGTCTGCAAGGTTGTTACCTGACATTTTTTCACCATTTGTTATACCAAATTCTTTTGCATCTGCATCTGACGGACCTGATTTAAAAATGTGGCTCGGAACCCAATCCATACCTACGTTTAAATTCTTTGAGTGTGCATAGTTGATTAAATCTTTTAAAGAATCGTTTCTAACCGTGGCATCTTCTTTTCCTTCTTCTGATGAGACACCTCTTGAAACTGCATACTTGTCAACGCCGTCATAGCCCCAGTTTTCGCCATAAGTACCTTCCATAGGCATTAACAAAATACCATTATAAATTCCGTCCTCTGCAATTCTGTCAATTTCAGCCTTTGCAGCCTCTAAAGTACCTTCTTTAGTGAATGTCGGAATGTTAACCTGTCTGACAATTAAGTTTGACGGTTTTTGGAGTGATTTGCCATCTGCACCTGTTGCAGAAAGTCCTGATTTTCTGAGCAAATCTTGAGGTTGACGTGCCAAATCCGAAACCCTTGCGGAATTTTTACCAGCGACCCAATCTTGGTCTGTCCATTGGTATTGTTTGTTATCGTAAACTTGTGACCAAGAGAAAATGTGCGGTTGAGCTTTTGCTACTGGGTCTTTGGTCTTTGAAATCGTGTTACCGTCAGCATCTTGAAGAACATATCTATACATACCGTTTGAGTATGGAATGTCGGAATTGCCCGAAAATACGCCATCTTTGCCACGTTGGAGTTCGACAAATGTGGATTTGCCATCGTCTGTTTTTGCATCAATGTGCCAATCACCAGCCCATTTATCTTTCAAATGTTCAGCCTTAAATTCATCGTCTGTCAATGAAACTTTATCTTTCGGATCACGAATTTCAACTAAAACTTTTGCTGCTTTTGGTGCCCAAACTTTAAAATCGACGTTTTGTGAGCCGTCACTGTTAGTTTGCTGAACAGTTGCACCCCAACTTCTATGCTCTTCAATTTTGCGACCGAAAGAAATATTTTGTTTAGGTAAAACATAAGCACGCATTGAATCTGCGGCATCTTTACTTGCAAGTTGACGATTTTCACTAACTTGCGATTTTACCTCTTTTTCTTCTTTAATTTGTTTAAAACCATTAATATTGCTGATATTCGACGAATTAATTTTCAATTTGACACACTCCGCATGGTTAAAGTTCAACGTTTGTTTGAAGTTACATAAACAATTTTTTTTGTTATTTTTAAGAATTTTGTAACCGAAAATTTACAAAAAATTACATTTGTTGTATAAGTTCGATTTCGTTGCCGTCAGGGTCTTTCAAGAAAGCAATTTTTGAATTGATTTTATCAAGTTCATAAGGTTCATAGAGCCAGTCGATGCCCAATTTTTTCATTTTTTGACCAACTTTTTCTAAATCATCCGCAGCAAAAGCAAAATGACCGAAAGCATTGCCGTTTTGATAATTGTCGACTTTTTCGTCGTTATAGGTCAATTCAATTTGGAAATCGCCACTTTCTTTGCAACCCAAATAGTAAAGAGTGCAATCGTCAAGTCGAAGTTCTTTTACAATGTCGAATCCTAAAAGTTCTTTATAAAATTCAAGAGATTTATTCAAATCGCTTACTCTAATCATTGCGTGCAAAAACTTCATAATATTACCCTCTTTGACTTTTAAAAATATTATAGCAAAAATCACAAACTTTATGCAATAATAAAATTATGAAAAATCTTATTAATAAAGCGGTTAAAACTAACAGACTCTCTCATTCGGAGATTGTTGAGATTTTGCAGGACGAAACTTGTAATGACTATTTGTTTAAGGCTGCGGATTATGTTCGAAAAATCAGAGTCGGCGATGCTGTGCATTTGCGAGGATTGATTGAGTTTTCGAATATTTGCGGTCAAAATTGTAAATATTGCGGAATCAGACGAGACAATTCACTTGTCGAACGTTATGCTATGACACCTGAGGATATTTTTGAAACGGCAAAACGTGCGGCATCATTGGGTTTCAAAACGGTCGTTCTTCAATCTGGAGAAACTCAAACATATTCGATAGAAACGCTCTGCGAAATTGTCAAAAAGATAAAAACCCTTGATATTGCAGTAACCTTGTCGATTGGTGAAAAAAATGAAGACGAATATCGTGCGTTAAAAGAAGCAGGTGCTGATAGATATTTGCTCCGAATTGAAACTACAAGTCATAGAATTTATAACGAACTTCACCCTGATATGAGCCTTTCGAGACGAAAAGCATGTATTCATTTTTTGAAAAAAATCGGTTTTGAGACGGGAACGGGTGATTTGATTGGATTGCCGCACCAAACGAATGAAAATATTGCCGAAGATTTGTTGTTTTTCCAAGAAATTGATGCGGACATGGTTGGATTAGGTCCATTTATCCCTCACCCCCAAACCCCACTCAAGGACGATGTTGGCGGAACTTTTGAAAAGGCTTTAAAGGTCATGGCTCTGGCGAGATTGTTACTTCCTTCGGCGAATATTCCTGCTACAACTGCAATGGAAACTTTAAATCCGAAAGGACGAATTATTGCTTTGCAATCTGGAGCAAATGTTGTCATGCCAAACGTTAACGACACTTTGTATCGGGACAAATATCAACTTTACCCTGGAAAAATTTGTCTTAATGATGAGGCAGAAAAATGCCGTAAATGTGTTGAAGCGAAGATTACTTCGATTGGGCGAAGTATAGCGACTACAAAGGGTTTTCGAGGCGAAAAATAGAGTTACTATTTCGAAAAATTTACAAAAAAGAAAATATTGCAAAAAAGTATTTGCATTTTATTTTTTTCATGTTTATAATAAAGAAGTGAGCATTCCTCGATAGCTCAATGGCAGAGCATTCGGCTGTTAACCGAAGGGTTGTAGGTTCGAGTCCCACTCGAGGAGCCACTTTTTAAAGGAGAGTCTTAGGACTCTTTTTTAATACCAAAAATTGGGCGGATATGGCTGATTTTGGGAGTGGAAAGCAAACAGTTAGATTAATGGCATTTGTCGAGAAATCAAATATTAATGGGCGGTTAGCACTCTGCCGAGAAAAAACATCCTGTGAATGTTTTTTCGAGAGGTGGTAGCGCATCATCCCGAAGGGACAGTTAAATAATTAATGGGCGGTTAGCGCAGATGGTAGCGCATCACATTGACATTGTGGGGGTCGTGGGTTCGAGTCCCGCATCGCCCACCATTAAAGAGAAAGAGGTTTTCGACCTCTTTTTTTTATTTCTTTTTTTTAGATTTTTCAGGCAATGCCCTCAGAATGACATTAAGAGTGTGACTGGATTGCTGCGTCATTTCAACCCTCGCAATAACAGTAAATGTAATACAACAATCAATAATCGTCATATTGAGCGTAGCGAAATATCTGTTTTCTGTAAGATTATCATTGATTCTTCGGGCAATGCCCTCATAATGACATCATAGGGTCATTGTAATGACCGCAATTAAAAAAATTTAATAGCATTAAAATTTCTTATTTCAATGGAGTTGTATAGGTATTTGCTGTTCATCTACTGTAATTTTTAAAAAGGAATAATAAAAATGTCGCATTTGAAAAAATTGCTACTTTATATAATGTTATTAAAAATTCAACTGAAAGAACAATATAAAAAACTTTATACACTGTTAAGTATTCTGTTTGTACGTCAATATTACCCGACTGACTAATTGTTATATAAATTATATGAGTTTATAGTTATAGTATCTTTTTCATACTTCCAACTATTCTTAATTCCAGACAGCAGAGCGAGAAATCGCTCTTTTTTTTATAATTTTACTTTGAAAACTGCTTTTTTTATATCAGATTGTTCACCATCTGTAATGCACGGGTGGTGTAAATCTTGAGGGAAAAAGATGAAAAATCTTCCGTCAAATGCCTTAATGTATTCACATTCCGCACTCAAAAATTCTATATCACGATTTTCGTCGTACGGAGTGACCGTTGTTGCAGTTTCGAGATTTGCATAACCGATTTTTTCATGTCCATTAATAACAATTTGTATGTCTAAATAATTTCTGTGTGCTTCTGGCACAGAAGCAGTCATATCCTTGGTTTTGTACTCATCAATGTTGACGTAAATATCTCTTCCGTCAATTTCATAACTTCCTTGTTTCATGTTTTTCAAGTCATTATTTTTCAAAAAATTTGAAATAATTTCGAATTTTTTGTTTAAGTTTATATATTTTTCAAAATTTTTTAAATCGTCAACTATCACGCTATGCCTACCTTTCGAGAATTGTAGTAAATGGCAAATATATATTTGTAAACAAATATTAACATAATCAAAACCAAAAAAGCAATAATTTAGTGAACAAATACTTTATATAAGAGTAGAGATTATAACTAAGAGATAGAGGTATTTTAATATGAACGAAACTCAATTAATGACGATTATGGGTGTTATCGCAGATCCTGAAAAGAACGTATATGATTTGTCGACAAGAAAGAATCGCCAAGAAATCGAGAGAATCGTTAGAATTATGAATATCTCGAAAGCCCAAAAAATCGAGAATAAAATGTTGTCGATAAAGAAACTTGCAACGTTTAAACTCGTGCTTAGTAATAATTAATTTGTTTGCGATATGATTTTTATCGAGACAAATTTACACAAGATGTAAACTATCTATCTCTTCGGCGTAAGCCGAAACTCTCTCTCTCTAAAATCTCTTTGCCCTCAATCGAGGGCTTTTTTTTGTGGACTTCGTCTTGCTCTGTTTGTGTTAGCATTGATATTTTTGGTGTTTACATTGATGCAAGAACTTCGTCCAGTTCAGAAGTTGGGGCGACTTTAGTCGACCAGAATTTTAATTTTATTGAAGTCATGCCGGCGTAGTGAAAAATCGCAGATAAATTTATTATCGTTTTTACAAAGATTCTTCGCCTAAAGGCTTTCCAAGATTTTAATTCAATTTTAAAATTTTATAAACGGCTTCAGTGACTTTTTCGGGAGAAATTGTGGGTACACATTCGTTTATAATTTTATTTTTGCATTTTCTCTTCATACAAGGTGAACAGGGCGTTTCAGCCTGAATTGAAAAATATTTTTCGCCAAACGGTGCTGTGCGTTTTGAAGAGGTTGCAAAAAACAACGTAATAATGGCAGGAACTCCCGTTGCCCAAGCAACATGGGCACTTCCGGAGTCAACAGAGATAACCAAGTTGACAAGTTTAAAAACTTCTTCGAGTTCGAAGAGGTTAGTTTTTCCGCTGAGATTGATAATTCCGTCAAAACCTTGCAAAATTTTTCCGCTCAAGCCATTTTCGTCAGATGTACCTGTATAAACAAGATTAACTTTGCCCGACAAATTCTCGATAACTTTTCGCCAGCCATCAACTGTCCAATGCTTGTTATCCCATGTGGTTTCTGGCGAAATAATGACCGATTTCAAATTTGGGTCGATTTTATTCAGCAAATCTTTTGCTTTGTTTTTGTCATTTTCGGACGTATTTGGCAAAGTGAATTCAATTTTTTCCTCGTCAGCACCAAGATATTTGGCGATTTCGAGATTGCGTTTTACGACGTGGTAATTGATATCGAACTGTTTTCGATTTGTTTTGATGATTTCGTTTGCAAAAATCCAAGAAAATTCCCGTCCGTCAGAGAGAGTTATTTTTCTTTTTGCACCAGAAAGCCCGAGAATTACCCCACTTTTCAAAAGTTGCTGGGTATCAATTGCGATGTCATATTTTTGGGCACGAATTTGTTTTATAATTTGTTTAAACTCAGCAAAACCGCCCGTTTTCTTGTGGATAACATAGACTTTGTTGAGCAGAGGATTATTTGTGATAAATTTTTCGGCTTTATCCTCTACAATCCAATCTATTTGTGCGTTTGGGAATTTTTCCCTTAAACTTTTTGCAAGCGGAAGAGTGTGGATTGTGTCTCCAAGTGCACTTCTTCTAATTATTAAAATTTTTGGTTTATCCATCGATTTATCCGATTAAGTTGCAAATCTAAAGTGCATAATATCGCCGTCTTGAACGACGTAGTCTTTACCTTCGAGCCTCATAACACCTTTTTCTTTTGCCATTGCGTATGAGCCGTTGCAAGCCAAGAAGTCCTCGTATGAGATAACTTCTGCTCTAATGAAGCCTTTTTCAAAGTCTGTGTGGATAACGCCTGCTGCTTGGGGTGCTTTTGTGCCTGCCGTAATTGTCCAAGCCTTAACTTCGATTTCGCCAGCCGTGATGTAAGTTCTCAAATTGAGCAAGTGATAAACTGACTGAATCATTTTTTCGATACCAGAACTTGTGATACCAAGTTCTTCAAGGTATTCTTTTGCTTCTTCTTTTGACAAATCGGCAAGTTCTTCTTCAATTTTTGCAGAAATAATAACCATTTCAGCACCGTGAGCCTTAGCGTATTCGTCTACCAATTTTGTATATTCATTTCCGTTTACAACATCCGTTTCAGAAACGTTTGCGGCATAAATAACAGGCTTAATGCTCATTAATTGTGATTGTTTTGCGATTTTGAGTTCATCTTCGTCGTCAAAAAGTTCGTCAACGTTGATGAAAGATGCTTCTTGAAGTTTGTCGTACAAGGTTTGCATAACCTTCATTTCGACTTTAGCAGCCTTGTCGCCTGAGTTTGCAACCTTTCCGGTCTTAGCCATTCTTTTTTCAAGAGAAGCCATATCAGCAAGTGCAAGTTCAGTGTTGATTGTTTCGATATCGTCAATCGGATTGACACGGCCAGCAACGTGGATTGTATTTGGATCGTCAAAACATCTTACAACTTGAACGATAGTATCTGTTTCTCTGATGTTTGCGAGGAATTGATTGCCTAAACCTTCGCCCTTACTTGCCCCTTTAACAAGACCTGCGATGTCCACAAATTCGATTGCTGTCGGAACAACTTTTGCGGCATGAACGAGAGGTTCAAGTTTATACAGTCTTTCGTCAGGAACGCCTACGACACCAACGTTTGGCTCGATTGTACAAAAAGGATAATTTGCACTTTGTGCATTTTTTGCACTCGTAAGTGCGTTAAACAATGTTGATTTTCCAACGTTCGGTAATCCGACAATTCCTGCTCTTAACATATTTTTTCTCCTATATATCCACAAGGGTATTATAAAAATATAACTTAATCAAGGAAAAAGAGCGTTATGGCATGCCCAAAATATTAAAATTATTGGAATTGGGGAAATTTTTAGGCAATTTTTTTGAGAGAAAATACTTATTATAAATATAGAGAAGATTTTGGAGAAAATGTCGCATGGCATTAAAAATTAATCAGGCAAAATTAAGAAAGTTCGGATCGTTAACTTCGACGGCACAGGCTCGAGCCGACAAGTCGATTTTTGGCAAAAACGCCTGCAACTTACTAGCCACTTCGGCTAATGCCTTTAATAGTCTGTCAATGAATGATAATGGCTCTTACGACATTTTCAGTGACCATGGGCGAGCCAATGTTGACCGTGAATATAACATCATAACAGGCAATGACAAGCCTCAAAAATCTCATAATATAGAAATTAACGAAAAAGCCCTAATGATGGTCAGAAACGAACTTCAAGGTGATAGTGACCGAAAAGTCGTTTCGTTAGGATAATTAATCCTTAAAATATTTTTTATCTTTTAATTCATCGGGCATAAATTGTTGCTCAAAATCAGGGTTATCGTGCGTGTAGACGTAACCTTTGCCAAATCCGTATTTTGACGCATCTTTATAATGAGAATCTCGAAGATGCATCGGCGGTGGATAATTTTTTCCAGCCATAATATCCGCAATAGCCTCGTCAATAGCACAAATAGCACGGTTTGATTTCGGTGCTGATGCAACATATTCAACCGCTTGTGCAAGTGGAATTCTTGCTTCTGGCATACCCAAAAGTTCCGCTGCACGGTGAGCGTTCATCGCAACAGTAAGTGCGTTGGGGTCTGCGTTTCCAACATCTTCTGCTGCACAAACAATCAATCTCCTTGCAATAAATCTCGGGTCTTCTCCTGCGGTAATCATTTTTGCTAGCCAATAAATTGCCGCATTTCTATCTGAGCCACGAAGGCTTTTTTGGAAGGCGGAAGCCATATCATAGTGGTCGTTTTGGGAGTATTTTATCAGTGTTGTTTGGGCAAGTTCCTCGAGCCTTTTTGCGGTCAAAATCCTCACACCGTCTTTGATATCTGAGGCAAAAAACAAATCCTCAACCAAATTCAAAGCTGCTCTTGCATCTCCACGGGCAAAGTTGATTATCATTTCGATAATATTTCTCTGAACTTTTGCATCAGAATAATTTTCTTTAAGATAGTGAAATCCTTTTGCGATAATGCTTTCGATGTTTTCATCATCAAGTGCCGACAATCTCATTACCCGAACTCGAGACAAAAGTGCCGGAATTACCTGAAATGAAGGATTTTCGGTTGTTGACCCCATTAAATAGAACGTACCATTTTCAACGTGTGGCAAAAGTGCATCTTGTTGAGTTTTTGAATATCTGTGAATTTCGTCCAAAAACAAAATGGTTTTTTTGCCGCAAAGCAAGTTCTCGTTTGCCTTTGTGACAACATCTTTGATGTCCTTTACCCCTGAGGTGACAGCAGAAAGTTCGATAAAATCTGCATTAACTTTATCGGCTAATAATCTTGCAAGAGTGGTTTTTCCGCACCCTGGAGGACCCCAAAATAATACAGAAAAAAGTCTGCCCGAATTTAACAATCCAAAAAGTGCCGAATTTTCAGACATAACGTTAGTTTGCCCCAAATACTCATCTAAAGTTTTCGGACGTAATATCTCCGCCAAAGGTACTTGTTTATTTGTTTCTTTTAAATTATCAAATAAATCCATTCGCAAAATTTCCTGTATAATAACATTATAATATATACATGACAAAGTGTGGCAAAATGAAAAAAATAATTTCTGCAATAGTTGTAATTCTGGTTATAGTATCGTTTTTTGCTTTCAAAGGCAAAAAATCTGCCGAGAATGAACTTGTTTTTTGGACTTTACAATTAGGCACTTTTGACAAGTATGTAAATGGCATCATCAGTGAATTTGAACGCCAAAATCCTGATATAAAAATTAAATGGGTTGATGTACCCTATTCAGAGGGCGAAAAACGAACTCTTGCGGCACTTTTGACTGATAATCCGCCTGACTTGATTAATTTAACTCCTGATTTTTCGGCTATGGCTGCTCAGAAAAATGCACTCTACGAAATCCCTAAAGAATACATGGCTGATTATCCTCAGGCAATGTATCCGTCACTTTCTTATAACGGAAAATTTTTTGCAATCCCTTTTTATTTAACTTCTGCAATCACCTTCGTCAACGATGATTTGGCTAAAAAAGCAGGAATTTCAAATTATCCGAAAACTTACGACGAGATGTTTGCACTTGCTGAAAAAGTTAAAAAATCGACCGGATATTTCGTCGAAATGCCAACGATTAATGAGAATGATACACTTTTGAAAATCTTAAATAAATATGAAATTACGCCAGATAGCGGCATGCAATCTACTGAAGCGATTAGGATTTTTAAACGTTACAAAAATCTTTATCAAAATAATTTGATTCCCAAAGAAAGCCTTACGCAGAGCCACAGAGAGGCACTCGAAAAATACATGTCCGGTCAGATTGTATTTTTGCAAGCAGGTGCAAATTTCTTGAATATTGTTAAAGAAAATGCTCCGACGATTTATGAAACAACCTCTTTAACTCCGCAAATAGTGGGTTCTACCGGCAAATACGATTTTTCGCTTATGAATTTGATAATTCCTTCAAAAGCTAAGCACAAAGAGGCTGCACTTAAATTTGCAGTCTTTTTAACTAACAAAAATAATCAACTCGAATTTGCAAAATTAACCTCAGTTTTGCCTGTAAATAATGAGGCGTTGGCTGATAGTTACTTCAAAAAATCCTCAACAAAAGAGGAACTTGCAAGAAAAATTAGTGCAGAACAAATTCAAAATATCGGAGAAGGAGTAAAAAATTCAAGAAATAAAAAGAATATAATTTTGCTCACAAATACTGCACTTGCGGAAATTATGTCCGGAAAGGCTGATGTAGAGCCAACTTTGGTCGAACTTAACAAAAAAATTGATGAGTTTAAAGAATAAATTTTATTTTTGAGGTAAAATTAAAGCATGAAATTTTTTAAACTGTCGATTTTGGATAAGTATGTGTTAAGGCAAATTTCCGAGATTTTTATCTTCGGGATACTCGTTTTTACCTCGATTATTTTTGCCTCGGATACTTTTACGACTTTGATTAAGCAAATTTCAAATTACGGTATGCCCGTAAAAGTCGCTTTTATGCTTATTTTGCTTAACTTGCCTGCAATCGTTGTTATGTCAATCCCTATCAGCGTTTTGTTCGCAACTGTTATGACTGTAAACAGAATGTGTCTTGCTTCAGAGTTAACAGTCCTTCGTGCTTGCGGCGTAAGCGTTAACAGAATTGCAAAGCCGATTTTTGTATTTGCTGCACTGGCAACTTTAGTGACATTTTTTATTAATGAAACCATTGTTCCCGTAACGACACAACAGTCGAGATACCTTGCAATGTGGTCAATTACACAGCGTCACGTTCCTAACGGAAAGAAGAATTTCACCCTTAAAGAACTTCAAAACGGTATTGAACTTAAACGCATGTTTTATGTTGAAAATTGTGAGGACGAGGAATTTAAAAACGTTTCAATTTTGGACGTTTCTACCCCAAAAACAATCCAAATCGTTCAAGCAACAAAAGGCACAGCAGTTGAAAAAGGTTGGCTTTTCAAAAACGCCTCTGCCTACACAATTTCAACCAAAGGTAAAAATTTAAGCACCTCTTGGTTTGAAGAAACAACCGTCGACTTTGGTTCAGAGATTAAAAAATCTTTGCTTTCCGGCGATCAAGGAAGCACTCACAATTTCTTTGAACTTTTAAAAATGGTTAAAAACGACAATTTGACAAGCATCAACGGTCAACCGCTTTCAGAAGAAGACAGACGTGAGAGTATCATAAGCCTTTGGGACAAAACTGCATTTCCTCTTACGAGCGTTGTTCTCGTGCTTTTGGGCGTTCCGCTTGCTATTACCCCCCCTCGAGTTAGATATAACAGAGGATTTTTGTTCAGTATTTTGATTATTTTCTTCTTCTATTTGATTAGAGCATTTTCAATTTCGTTTGGTCAATCAGGTGCAATTATCCCGATTTTAGCCGCATGGCTTCCGAATATATTCATCGCTTTTATTGGAATCATTTTGTATTACAGAAAAGCATTTAGAATATAAAATGATAATTGTCTTTGCAAGACAATATTATGACATTAAGTTATCATCGTTCCTATTTTATTAAAGTTTTTATTTTGCATGATAAATAATAAGATTTTGTAAAAATACACTGTTTGCACTACT
>SAMEA104315421__coassemble_2646_pt1 | contig 6702 bp, 9 predicted proteins | sample SAMEA104315421__metabat2_high_PE_028 | metagenome-assembled genome bin SAMEA104315421 (sample SAMEA104315421) | gut metagenome | biome: Monkey gut; feature: monkey-associated habitat; material: faeces | place: China | collected 2013
TCGGCGGAATGAAGTCTTTGTCATAATTTCCGACATAATCATTCAAAACTCCATCCAAGTCTATGAGTATTGATTTCATATTACCTCCATTATCCGCTATAGCGGATACGACAAAACAAACATAGCATTAAAATTAAAAACATGCAAGTTGATGAAAAAATACTATCTAATGCTATTGCAAAAATTTTAAAGGAAATTCGCCTTGAAAAAGGAAAGAGTTTGAATTTATTTTGCAATGAATATTCAATACCAACAACAACTTTAAATGATATTGAAAATGGAAAAGTTAATGTTAGATTGTTTTCTTTGTTAAAAATTTTAGCGGCTTATAAAGTAGATTTTGTTTCATTTTTCGAAAAATTAAAAACAGAAATCCCGTCTGATTTTTTAAACCCAGAAGAATAATGCATTTTACTACAATAAAATTAAAGTAATATTGTCATTGCGAACGAAGCATAAGCGTGGCAATCCAGTCCGAACGGAGACCTCGTCATTCTGAGGGATTTATCCCGAAGAATCTATTTTCACAAAATATTTTATTTACGAAAAATTGACGCCTGCTTCACGGGGATTTCGGCAAAAATCAGTACGATTACGATATTTCGCCCAAGCAAGACAAACGTCTGAATAATTTTCTGTATTATAAATTCTACTGATAATTTTATCGCCGTCTTGATAAAGTTCGCAGCCCAATTTATCCCCAAGATGCGTTTCTTGCAAGAATTTTATACTATACGAAATGACTTCATTATGTTCCAAAAATTCTGCCGGTGCAGTTTCAAACGAAATTCCGATGTAAGAAAGGTTGTTGACGTGATAATTAAAATCCAAGTCACGGACGGTGACTTCGTGGATTTTTTCCGAAAGTTTTTCGCCCGAAATTTCATATCTTTGTTTCACATGTTCACCAAAAACTTTTTCATCAATCAGACCAAAAGGTTTGACCAAATCCATTGATTTTATTGGTCTTCTGGTTTTTTCATCGAGCATATAGAAACAACTTTCGCCTTTTGCGACGATTTTATCGTGACAAATTATCTCAAACTCAATGTATGTACGCATTTTAGTCGTTTCAGAAATCCAAACTTCAACGGAAAATTCCTCACTCCACATCGGCAATCTGTCCAAAATTTCGACCCTCAAGTCCGAAACAACCCAGATTATACCGTCTTTCAAAACGTCGAAAGCGGCAAGGTTATTTTTTGCACAAAATCTTGCAAAAGTTTCCTGAAAGTATTTTGCCGCAGCCATTTTGGTCATGTGATAATTAATATCCATATCGCCAAACATCAATGAATATTTTTTAGAAAATTTTTCGCTCATATTTTTCCTTTAAAATTATTTTCCGATGCAAAAATGTTCGAAAATATTGTTCAAAATGTCGTCAGTGACAACTTCTCCACGAATTTCGCCAAGTTGAAGAAGTGCTGTTTTGACATCAATCGAAATCAAGTCCTGCAATTCTTCTCTTCGCACGCCTTCAAGTGCCGCTTCGCAAGACACCAACGCCTTATCAAGGCAATTTTGTTGACGTTCGTTCGTGATAAATTCCGTTTCTTCCTCAAGATTTGAGCAGACGAGATTTTTAATCTCTTCTTTCAATTTATCAATATTTTCGCCCGTTGCTGAGGAAATATTTATGCAATCGTCAAATTTTTTGCCCGAAAGGTCAAATTTTGTGGCAATTTTCAAGCAAGGTTTGCCATTTGTGAGTTTGAAAATTTCTTTATCCACGTCCGTCATGCCCGTTTGCGAATCAAACAAGAACAAAACGGCATCGCTCTCATCGATACATTTTTTTGTAAAATCCATACCGATTTTTTCTATTTTGTCGGCTTCTTTTTCGTCACGCAAACCAGCCGTATCTATGATAGTTACAGGGATTCCGTCTATATCGAGCATTTCTCTGATTGCATCTCTTGTCGTGCCAGCGGTATCGGTTACAATTGCACGCTCGAAATTCAACAAAGCGTTGAACAGAGAGGATTTTCCAACATTTGGTTTACCTGCGATTGCAACTTTCACTCCTTGTCTCAAAACATCTGAACTTTTCGAAAATGCAGATACTTTCTTAATTTCGGCAATTACTGCTTGCAATTTTTCTTCGAGATAAGAATACTCCGGTTCTGCAACATCTTCTGGAAAATCCACTGCGGCAATGATTTTCGACAAAATATCAAAAAGCATTTGATATATTTCAGAAATTTTTTGAGAAAGTTTTCCAGACAGGTTAGATGCACTTTTGACAGCGAATTTCATCGTTTTTGCGTGAATTACATCAGCGACTGCCTCAGCCTTTGACAAGTCCATTTTTCCGTTCAAAAAGGCTCTTTTAGTAAATTCGCCTCGTTCTGCAGGTCTTGCACCATATTTATAGGTCAATTGCAAAATTTTCTTAATAATATTAATTCCGCCGTGGCATTGGATTTCTACTGCATCTTCCCCCGTGTAACCAGAAGGTGCTTTGTAGGGCAAAACGACCGCTTCATCAATCATTTCGCCTTCGTCTCTAATTTGACCGTACATAATTTTCATCGGAACAAGTTTTTTTGAGAAAATTTTTTCGCAAATTTCAAAAGATTTTCCGCCCGACATTCTGATAATGCCGATTGCACCTGTGCCAAACGGTGTTGCTATTGCACTTATTGTATCTGTTTCATAATTAATTGCCATAGTTTTTTTATATCAAAAAAATGATATTTTCTCAAATTCGTTGCCCCTTTTTTGAAAATAATATATAATCAGTGTGGTGAAAATTATGACAGATTGTATTTTTTGTAAAATAGCAAATCACGAAATTCCGACGACCCCTGTCTTTGAAAATGACAAGGTTATCGCTTTCAACGACCTCGAGCCTCAAGCACCTGTGCATATTTTGGTTATTCCGAAAAAGCACGTTGCTTCGGTCAAAGACGTTGAAGATTTGGAAATGATGAAGGATTTATTTGACGCTGTTCAAAAAATCGTGAAGGAAAAAAATATCACAGATTTCAGAACGGTTATTAATACGGGAAAAGAAGCAGGACAGAGTGTTTTTCACCTGCACATTCATATTCTTGCAGGCAGACCTTTGCTTTGGCCTCCAGGATAGGTTGAAATGGCTGAATATCTTCGTTGGTACGACAAAGACCCTGTTATTAAAGAATTTATGAACGCACTAGAACGCTTGGATCAAGAAACAGTTTCGCTTCTTGCTCAAGATTTTATCCAAACAATGATGGAAGATGAAAAAATCAGCGCTGACAGTGCGTTACAGTCGTTGATTAAAAATGTACCACCAGGCTATAACCGTTGGTACGACAAGAATTACGACCTTCATTCGTGTTTGGAAGTTCTGAAATCTCTTGATCCCGAACATCAAAAACTTGTTATTGAAAAATTCAGAGAGGCAATGTACCAACTCATTGCGACAATGTATTACGGTGAAGAAGAAGATGACAAATAACGTCCTGATTACTGGTGCTTCGAAGGGTATCGGACTTGTTATTGCTAAGCATTTTGCTGAAAATAATTTTAACGTTTTTGTTACGGCAAGAACTGCAAAAGCACTTGAAGAATTGTCTAAAATCCCCAACATCAAAGGTTTTTATCCTTGCGATTTGACGAAAGATTGCTTGTTTCTTTATCAAGAAGCAAAAAAGGCTTTGGGTAATATTGACGTGCTTATCAACGATGCTGGCGGATATGTTTGTGCTGAAATTGAAAAAACTACGGACGAGGATATCGAAAATCTTGTGAATTTGAACATGATTGCCCCGTATAAACTTGCACGGCTTGTGATTCCCGATATGAAAAAAAATAAATTCGGCAGAATTATCAATATAGGTTCTATTTCGGGTGTAGTCGGCGAAGCGTATGCAACACTTTATTCAATGACAAAATCGTCGTTTATCGGCTTCTCAAAGGCACTTGCTCTCGAGGTTGCAGAATATGGTATCACTGTTAATACAATTCACCCAGGTTGGGTCGATACGTCCTTAATTCACTGCGATAATATGACTTTTGAAGAAGATGAATTGATGCAAACTATCCCTCAGCGAAGATATATTGAACCATCTGAAGTTGCAGAACTCGCAAGATATCTCGCAAGTCCAGCGGCGAAAGGACTTACGGGACAATCCATCAACCTTTGTGCAGGAATTTCTATGGGCTGATAAAAAATTTTGTGTTAATATAAAAAACATATTTAATCTTACAGAAAGGATTTTTATGAAAGGTATAATCTTAGCGGGCGGAGCAGGCACAAGACTTTATCCGGCATCATTGCCGATTTCGAAAATTTTGCTCTCGGTTTATGACAAACCGATGATTTATTATCCGCTCTCAACCCTTATGCTTGCTGGGATTAAGGATATTTTAATTATTACAAACCCCGCAGACCATCAAAATTTCATAAAACTTTTGGGTGACGGCAGCCAATTTGGCATCAACATCACCTACGAAATTCAATATGTTCAAAAAGGTATCGCTGATGCTTTTATTCTGGGTGAAAAATTTATCGGAAATGATAACGTTGCCTTGATTTTGGGCGATAATATTTTCCACGGCTATGGCTTCCAAACTATGCTCAAAAACGTTAAAAAACGTGAAAAAGGGGCAACAGTTTTCGGTTATACCGTAAAAGACCCCGAAAGGTTTGGCGTTGTTGAGTTTGATAAGAATAAAAAGGCTGTTTCACTTGAAGAAAAACCTAAAAAACCTAAATCAAATTATGCCGTAACAGGTTTGTATTTTTACGACAATAAAGTCGTTGAATACGCCAAAACCCTCAAACCGTCTGCAAGAGGCGAACTCGAAATTACCGATTTGAACAAAATTTACCTTGCAAATGGTGAATTGAACGTCGAAATTTTAGGTAGAGGGTTTACTTGGCTTGATACAGGAACTCACGATTCCGTTTTGCAAGCAAGCAACTTTATTCAGTCAATGGAACTTAACAAGGGCGAAAAAATTTCGTGCCTTGAAGAAGTCGCATTTTTCCAAGGTTTCATTTCAAAAGAAGAAATTTTGAAAAATATTGCACCTTACGTTGACAAAAATGAATATTATGCATACGTTAAACGTGTTGTAACAGGCAATTTATTCGGAGATGACGATTAAAATGGAATGTTTAAAAGAAAAAAATAAAGAATCTTGTGGCTGCACTTATGGTTGCCCGACAAGCGGAATGTGCTGCCAATGCGTGCGTCACCACCGCTCTAACGGCGAAATCCCAGGATGCTTTTTTCCAAAAGATGTCGAAAAAACTTACGACAGATCGGTTGAAAACTTTATAAGATGTATGACTAAGGCATAATCGTGGCTAAGAAAAAAGACAACAGACTTATCAAAAAACGCTCTTTCATTGCGACAATTTTAATCGCATTAATGTGGTGTTTTACGATTGAGCCAAACATTGTCACCGTCACGAAATACAAAGTCAAAGATGAAGCACTTAAAGGGGTCAAAATCGTCTTTGCTGGCGACTTTCACGTTAAGCCGTATCAAGAAAAACGACTCAATTATATCGTTCAAAAAATTAATGCACAAAACCCCGATATCGTCCTTCTCGTGGGCGATTACGTCAATATGCACAGCGAATTTATGAGTTATCCCGTTGCAAAAACTGCCGAGGCTCTCTCTAAAATTCACTCAAAAGCAGGTATCTATACTGTTTTGGGCAATCATGATTATTACAAAGAAGGTCAGAAAATCAAAGATGCCTTGATTGCAAACGGTATTACCGTGCTTGAAAATCGTTGCCGAAAAATTGAAGTCGGTCAAAAGACTTTCTATGTTGCGGGTATCGAAGATTTAACAACGGGTTTTCCAAACGTTATGCGTGCCTTAAAATACGCTGAACCGCCCGTCATTCTTCTATCTCACCAACCTGATATTTTTCCCGAATTACCAAAAAATATCAATCTTACCCTCGCTGGTCACTTGCACGGCGGACAAGTCGCTATTCCTTTTATTGGACCGATTATCGCCCCTTCAAAATTTGGTGTAAAGTACGCTTCGGGCTATTTTGATGAAGATGGTAGAAAAATGATTGTTACTAAAGGCTTAGGTACAAGTTGTTTGCCCATTAGATTTAATTGCCCTCCAGAAATCGTCGTCGTCGAATTTGAATAATTTTTGAGGGGACATCGTCCCTTTAAGTTTGCGACTGATTGTATTTTTTTATTTCTTGTCATTAAGAGGGGACAAAGTCCTCATAATGATAATGTCTGATTTGAAGTTTTCCAAGATTTTTCGGGATAAATCCCTTAAAATGACAATAAAACATGATGACAAAGATAAATATTATTCAAAAAATTTGCTCATAGGCACATTTAAGGTTTCGGCAATTTTGATTAGTCGTTTTAAACTTGGTATTTTCTTCCCTCGTTCAATTTCCGAAAGGTAATCCGTTGAAATTCCGCATAATTCACTTAATTTTTCTTGTGTTAAATTTTGCTGTTTTCTGAATTTTCTTATATTTTGTTGAATAATTTTTGTCGTGCTATTTGTCATATAAAAAATTATGTGTTATATTATTGGTGTTTATAACAGGCAAATAGCACGGATTAGTATGAAGAAAACTATATTAATAGATTTAGATGGAGTTTTGAATGATTATGTCGGAAATTATGACAAAGACTTCATTCCGCCGATAAAGGCTGGAGCGAAAGAGTTTTTGAGAGATTTATCAAAAAATTATGACATAAAGATTTTTACGAC
>SAMEA104315421__coassemble_6176_pt1 | contig 3556 bp, 2 predicted proteins | sample SAMEA104315421__metabat2_high_PE_028 | metagenome-assembled genome bin SAMEA104315421 (sample SAMEA104315421) | gut metagenome | biome: Monkey gut; feature: monkey-associated habitat; material: faeces | place: China | collected 2013
TTCGTTAAGAAATCCGAGACCGGAAATCTTGTCGTCAGAGTTGCCTCTGACTTTCCTGATTGAGTAAACAACTTTTTTCATTTTTTTGGAATACCTCCATATTTTATTTTGCCTTTCGGCAGGGGCAAAGTAGCACAGGTCGAAACTCATTTGATTTGTAAATTATGTTGCAATGGGCAATAGCAACTACAAACTCGTTTTGAGAGAAAAATAGTGCCGAAAAAAGAAAAGAGCCAAACTCTTTCGAGCCTGACTCAATCAGTAAACATAAAAGTTTTAAGTGCTATTTTTCGCGATAGTTGCTATTGTCGCTGACTTGTGCTACAACAGCCACGACAGAAAGCAATAAAATATGGAAAGTCGATGTATTATCAATAGAATAAAGTGTTTTATCGATAGTATTTTTGCAAAAAATCAAAAATCACTATCCATAACTTGACTTTTCCTTTTGGAGGGTGTCTTATTTGCGCTTTTTGAGGAGAATATGCAATCTTGCCAAATCTATCCTTTTCTAACATTTTAACTATTCAGTTTAACAAACCTGCGCAGATGAAAGTGTCCCTATAAATGCCCCTGTAAATGTCTCTGTTAAAATAACGGCAACACAAGCTAATATATGAAATCTTTACTTGCCGTCGTATTTGTCTTTACTTTTGCTCTTATTGTGCAATAAAAAGTAAAGAAATCAAGGGGAAGAATTTGCGTTAGTGTCAACACAAATTTCGACAACAAGAAACCTGCGTATTATCCGTGGTTTATGCCATATTTATCTTGCGTTTTGTCGGAAGCTATGATGAATGGCGTTGTTTGCAAAGGGCAAACACATAGGGGGGTTTCTCAAATATTTTATTATTGCTTTTCATTTGAATTTAACAATAAAAAATGTGCGTTAAGGGGGCAAAAATTAATTTCTTATCAAAATATACCCTCTTAACTTGCATTTTGATTTCTTTTATGATATGCTTTAATCAGTTCTTTGGAGGTGTATATGAAAATTGATTTAACTCAAGATTTGTTTAGCCGAGAAAAATATTTGTCAAAAATAAGAGGTTTTTATCACGAATGTGAACTTATTAAAGTTTTGACCGGTGTAAGACGTTGCGGAAAGTCTTCTATTATGACCTTAATTATGCGCGAACTTATTGAGCAAGGAATAAATGAAGAAAACATTCTATATTTTAATCTCGATAAAAAGCCTTATATAAATATCAACACGGCAGACAAATTAGATGCGTTGATTGAGAAAAACAATACTGCACAAGGGAGAAAATACCTTTTTATTGATGAAGTGCAAAATGTAAAAAACTTTGAACCTGTACTCAATGCATGGCGTGAAGAAGGTGATTTTTCCATTTTCATAACAGGATCTAATTCATATTTATTATCAGGCGAACTTGTGACTAAATTGACGGGGCGATATATTGAGTTTAATATCCTCCCTTTTACATTAGACGAATATTTGAAAGCAAAAGAATATTTTAATAAGCCTTTATCGCCAAATCCGCAAATCGAACTCCAAAATTATATTCTGGAAGGCGGTTTCCCCTACGCATTGAAACTTGATGCAATGGATGATAAACGAACTTATGTCATAAATCTTATTGCTGAAATATTTGATAAAGATATTCGAAAAAGAGTAAAAATCAGAAATAAATCTGTTTTTGATGCGGTTATGGATTACATCATCAATAATTTTGGTGCAACGACAAGCATTAACAATATTGTAGAAGATTTGGCAAAGAATGGTATAAATGTCAAAAGAGAGACGGTAAATCGATATATTGAAGCATTGGTTGACGCAAAAATCATTATGCCTTGCAATCGTTTCGATATGAAGTCGAGACGTTCTTTGTCAGGAGAAAAAAAGTTCTATTTATCTGACTTGTCATTTTTCTATGCGTTGAACACTGACAATAGAATAAACTATGGTCCTGTGCTTGAGAACATTGTATATAATTACGCAAGATCACTCGATTATTCTGTGAGTGTAGGGAGATTTGGTAAGTTTGAGTGTGATTTCATTGTTCGCGGAACGGATATGCAATATGCCTATATTCAGGTTGCATACACTATCGCGTTAAGCAAGGAAACGGAAGATCGCGAATATCGCCCACTTGAATCTATAAAGGATAATTATCCGAGATATGTTATCACGACCGATTATCTCTTGCAACAACGCAACGGAATAAGGCACGTGAATCTAATGGATTTTATCAGTAAAAATGAAAAGTTTTAAGTAGCGTTCAGCACTAAAGTAAAAAGGAGAACAACATGTCAATTGTAAGTATAGTTTATTTGCCTGAGGGAATAGCTATAGCTGCTGATAGTAGATTAACTGGAAGTCAAACAAAAACTGATAATGGGACTACAACTATAAAACAGTTTTCAATTTCGGATAATGCTCAAAAAATTGTTCTGTTGAACAAATGCCAAGTCGGAATAGCATCTGTGGGGGATGCGATAATTGGAGGAAAAACAATCTCGGATTATATACGTTTGTTTGAAATCAACAATGTTACAAACGAGGACACTCCCGAGATGGTTGCAGATAAATTATTGGAATACAAGTCTGAATATCCTAATAGCATTTTTTATGTCTGTGGGTACAGTAATGATATACCATACATTTTTGTGGTTAATACAAACGGAAAGACCCGGAAAAATATTGATGCATCTAACAATGTAAAATATGGTCTAACATGGAATGGAGAACCCGAAGCATTGACAAAGCTCATGTACGCTGACCCATCCATTAAAATTGATCCGCAACTTATGCCATTAAAAGATGGTATTGATTTATCCGAGTTTATGGTCGATTTAACCATCAAGTATCAAAGATTTTCTTGTGATATAAAAACTTGTGGCGGTCCGATTGATGTTTTGGTTTTAACAAAGGATGATGCCTTTTGGTATAAACATAAATTGTTCAAGAACTAAAAACACCATAGAAGGCACAAAAGAATATTATAAAGATAAACAACGAGATGGAGAACATTAGGTTTTTAGAAATCTCGCTTGAAAAATTGGTATTGTTTTGGTATTATTTTGGTATTAAAGTTGTATGAAGATATGTAAATTTTCTCAAACAACACCAAAAATCAGCCATTTTGGACGAAAAATAATGCCCAAATCGGCTTAAAACGTAATAAAATTGCAGTTTTTTGCGATATTTTGCAAGGAAAGATGAACTCCTAAGGGTTAGTTATGGGTTCGATTCCCGTCGGGAGTACCAAAAAGCAGACACAAACGTGTCTGCTTTTGCTATCCCGACTCGGAATCGAACGGCTGTTGCCACAGCCCGATTCCCGAACGCTCGGCAAGCTCGCTGATACACGGGAGTACCAAAAAGCAGACACGTTTGTGTCTGCTTTTGTTATCCCTCCGGAGAATCGAACGGCTGTTGACACAGCCCGATTCCCGTACGCTCGGCGTGCTCGCTGATATACGGGAGTACCAAAACGACTGTGAAGACAGTCGTTTTTATATGACGAAGAGAAAGGGCTGACGATTCAGAACGCACATAGGGTTTTCGGAAATAAGTTTTGATAAATGAAAA
>SAMEA104315421__coassemble_6725_pt1 | contig 3351 bp, 1 predicted proteins | sample SAMEA104315421__metabat2_high_PE_028 | metagenome-assembled genome bin SAMEA104315421 (sample SAMEA104315421) | gut metagenome | biome: Monkey gut; feature: monkey-associated habitat; material: faeces | place: China | collected 2013
AACATCATTCAAACACTTCAACTAATTAAAAAAGATTTTAAATTAACTCTCAAAATTAAACTCTCACAACTCTCACACTCTCAAAAAAATTCTCAGCTCTCATTAAGAGGGCTTTTTTATTGGAGATGGTGTCCACTCAGTATGACGGATACTTTGTTTAGACTGGTAGCGTTGTTGGGTCAGGCTAACTTATGTTTTTACAAGTTAATAAATTTTCTTATTTGCAAAATTTTTTGAAATATTATACAATAATACCATTTTAAAAATGTAAAAGTAGGAGTTTTTGTGTTATATTTATTGATTTTTATTTTGTTTATTTGTGTTTTTGGCTTGAAGAACAGGTGTGAAAATATAGAGAATGATTTAAATCGAAAAATTTACAATTTGAAATTGAGGGTTAAGGATTTAGAAAATAAAAATTTTGGGAATGTTCAAGATATTTCTCAAAGTCAAGTTGAGGAAAAAACAGAAGAAAAAATTGTTGAAAAGGTTGAAGAGTCGGTTGAAGAAAAAACTGAAAAAGTGCTTGAAGAAAATGAAAATATTTCTGAGCAAGAAAATACTTTAGTTCAAGAAAATATTTCCGAAAAGTGGATCAATCCTGTTGAGACGGTTATTAATGCTGAGACAGAAGCATTTAGTTTCGAGAAATTTTTCATGGGCAATTTGTTCAACAAAATAGGTGCAATCGCACTGATTATCGGCATTGGCATATTCTTGAAATTGGTTATTTGGGTAAATCCGACGATGCAAATTTTATCGTCTTTTGTAATCGGTTTGGCGATGTTGTTTTGCTCGTTCAAAATCCACAAAAACAATTTAGTTAAATTTTCAGAAGTCCTTATGGGGACGGCATTTGCGATTTTGTTTGTAACGACTTATTGCAGTTGCACAATTTATGATGTTTTGTCTGTTCCTATTGCAATGATAGTTGGCATTTTGCTGGTATTTGCGACGGATTTTGTTGCACAGAAATACAATTCTTTTGCGATAATTTTAATCGGATTGTTTGGCGGATATTTGAACCCATTTTTTATTCGCCATACAGAGTCGATGACATTTTTGTTTTCGTATTTAATTTTCGTGAATATAATTGGGGTCACATACATTCGCAAAAACAGAGACAAAAACTGGGTCAACTGTGTAAACCTTTTTATGACTGGATTTACGGTTTCGGTCGCATCTATTGTTACGAAAAATGATATTAATATTATTTTCCCATTTTTACTTTGGGGTCTTTATATTTTAAATGATTTTTTAAATCCGAAGGGCGAGTTGAACAACAAAGATATTTGCCTGACATGGTTGAATTTTTCCCTGTTAATATGGTTTACCAATTTTATATTCGGATTCAACAATCGTTTGTTGATTGGCTGGACATTGATTGCTGTTGCGGTGATTTATGCGATTTTTGCATATTTTATCGCTCGAAGGAACAAATATTTTTCGAAAATTTACATATATGATATTCTTTTGGCGATAGCATTTTCGGTTTTTTGTATTGAAAATTCGCTTTATAGATTTGTATGTTGGCTGGCTGAATTTGGGGCGATAATATATTGTGTAAAAAAATTCGATATGAAATTTATGGTAAATTGGGGGACAGCGTTTTTAGTTGTGACCTCAATTCAGGGCTGTTTTGTCGAAAATCAGTATCTTGCATTGTTTTCGACAATTTTATGTGCGTTAATTTCTATTTTCTTATATAAAAATTTTGGCACAAAATCAATGAAATATTGGAGTTTGCTCTTTTTGACATTGCCGATGTTAAAGACGCTGACACTTAATAATATGATTGTAGATGATGCGATTGTAAAAGTTTCATTACTTGCGATTTTTTCAGTGATGGCGTTTGTTTTGAGCAAAAAATATGATATCGATTATCTTAGCAAATGGGGCATCGCATATTTAGTTGCGACTTCAATTCAAGGCTGTTTTGTTGAAAATCAATATTTTGCTTTGACCACAACGACATTGAGTGCAGTAATTTCGATTTTCGCCTATAAAGTTTTCGGCGAAAAGTCAATGAGAATATTGAGTTTGCTGTTTTTGACTTTGCCGATGTTAACGACATTTGCTCTTGATAATATGCTTGTGAAAATTTTGGTGTTTGCAATTTTCTCGGTCATTGCGGTTGCTTCGAGCAAAAAATATGACATTGATTTCCTCGAAAAATGGGGACTTGTATATTTGTCGACATCGTTTGTGGCTGTTTTGACAGATATGGAAAATATTTTCTCTTATTATTATCCTCGATTGATTTTGCACGAAAGAACGTTAAGGTTTGCAATCCCAATCGTGACGGCATTTGTGTTTGAGAAAAAGTTTTATGCTGAAAATGAAAATTTCAAAGAAATGTTGAAATTGCTATACGTTACGTTCATCTATTTTTGGATAGGGGTGGAAATGTTTTATGCAATTTCATTTACAAAATTTGCCTCAACGTTCTTAAATGGCTTTATTATTGTTATTGCAGGACTTGTTTATGCAATGAATATCAGACAATTCAATTTGATTTCAAAAAATCCTGTGTCATATTATGTTGGATATATTGCTGGACTTGCTTCTTTGGTATTGCTTGTGATAATAGGCTGGACGTATAGTCCGTTGGAAAACTTTGTTCCGATTATTAATATTAGATTTTTTGCCTTCGTTTTGGCAATGTGTGCAAGTTTATTTTTTGCAAAGAATGAAAACGGTCTTAAAAATGAAGTTTTACTTTATATGACAGCGTTTTTGGGTGCTTTGCTCGTTCATTGTGAAACGAAAGATTTTCTCATCTCAAATGACTTGGGATTAAATATTGTTCTCTCGTCAGCATGGCTTATTTATGCAGGCGTCTTGATGTTCTTCGGCATATTTAAAGACATCAAGCCGTTTAAAATAATAGGTATTTGGATAACAATTACCTCCGTTTTGAAAATCGTGTTCTTCGACTTGGCAAACATCGAAACAGTTTATAAACTGATAGAATTCCTGATTTTAGGCTCGGTCTTGATGATTGTTTCTTACTGCTATACGAAAAAAATAAAAAAATAGGTAATCCAGTCATTTGAATTTAACGAAAATTTCTTCACCCGTTCATTCACCGTATAATCACTAACTTTCTGCTACTAAACAAACAGATTACTATACAAAACAACAAAAAATTTTTCAAAAATCAGGCAATTTTTTTCACCCAAAATACTTAATATATATGTAGATGAAAAAAACATCTGCGAAAAGAATACATGGAAATTACGCAATTATCCAAAGCCCTTACAAACAAAGGGAGAAGGATATTATGTTAAGTTTTATTGCGTAAAATATATCAAAAAAAGCAATTTTTTCATCTTGAAATACTTAATAAAA
>SAMEA104315421__coassemble_8634_pt1 | contig 2811 bp, 5 predicted proteins | sample SAMEA104315421__metabat2_high_PE_028 | metagenome-assembled genome bin SAMEA104315421 (sample SAMEA104315421) | gut metagenome | biome: Monkey gut; feature: monkey-associated habitat; material: faeces | place: China | collected 2013
GTTGCACGAACCCTCGAATGCACAAATACCGTTTTTAGGGGCGGTAAAAGGTAAGTTTGCACTTACGCCAGCACTGAAATCAGGCATTCCCCAAGAAACAATAGTGTCTTTAGCTGTCTGTGTTGGGTTCAAGTTTGACATATCTGTTTTTAAATAAGTATCCGCAATGACGTTGCCGTCACCGTCCTCAATCGCCTGCGAACTATATGGTAGTAGAATTTCGTCATTTTCATTTTGTAGATATACTCTTTTTGCTTCTGTTGTTGTCATTTTTTTACTCCGTAATTTCTACATATTTAATTTTGCTCGATGCGGTCTTAATTTTTGCATCAACTTCCGTTTTAGTGTAGGCATCAGTTATTCCGTAACCGCTAAGAGTTGTTGCTTTATCCGCTTTGCTTGCAATGCTTTGGTGTGCTGTCAAAAATCCGCTATCGTTCGTCAGTTGTGACGTTTTAGACGGAATATCTGTACTGTTTGCTTTGGTGTTTAGTTCTGTTTTTGTTGCAAAGGTTTGTGCTAATGATGTCTTATTTACGGAAATAACAGAATTGGTAATTGTTATCCCTTCACCCGATGTGTAAACATCGACCAAATCCTTGACAAGAATATAAATATGGGAGTTGTCAGCGTTGGCAAGAACCAAATCTATATATTTATCACCCACCGCATACCCTGTCACGGGCTGATTTGCGGTCGTACAGGTTTTAAGGCTTCCTGACTGTAAAACCATATCTTTTGGGATATTTATGCTCGTCCCGACTTTTGTCCCGTCCATTGTTAATCTGTAAGTGGCAACTTGCCCGCTCTCTGCGGTTGTTTCCTTTATTATGCTATATACGGGCGGTGTTGGTACGGTAATGTTGATTGTCTTGTTTACGGGTGTTTGAATTGTGCCGTTAACTTTTAAAGTTTCGATTTTGTTAACTTGAGCGTTTGCCTCAACCCCTTCGAGAGTGTCGCCATTTGCGTTTTTGACAAGTTCCGCAAGTGTCCGAGGCATTAAATTGTGGTCGTTTTCATCGATAAATCGAATTTTGCGAATTGTTTCATCTGTCATAATTTTCTAATCCTCTACATAACTTAAATTGTCTGAAATTTGTGGGTCGATAAGGATTGTGTCCCCGTATTCCCTGTATTTTACGTTACCGACATAAAAATCTGTTTTGTTATTTTGGTTATCCGTAACGCTTAATTTTGTGCCTGATACGGTTACAGATTTAACTGCGGCAATAAATTTTTTATAAAAAATTTCGATTTTGTCCCAGTTATCATTCAGTGCCTGTGTGATGTTAAATGTTTTTTTTCCGTCTTTTTCGGGTTCGTACTGAAAAAGATTAAGTTTTTCGGTGTATTTTGTCATTTTTTATTCCTTTTTTGTAAAAAATCTGCTTTAATCGAAGAATGAAAAGAAAAGATTTAAAAAAGATTATATCGATTGCATCTGTTTTGGTTGTGCTTATTTGTGGGTATTTGTACGCAGGGACTTATCCGTTTAAAACGGTTTATTCGCCAATGGTTAAGGACGAAAACCACAAATACAAGGAAAAGCATTATGTTCAGGCATACTGCAAAGGACAAATCGAGTATCGTCTGCCTGATAAGACGAGAGTTGATTGTTTAACAGACGAATACGCAATCGAGTTCGATTACGGTAATAAATGGGCTGAGGGAATCGGGCAATCTTTGTATTATGCAAAGAAAACGGGCAAGAAACCCGCAATCGCCTTGATATTGCGTTCAGAGAAGGATAATAAATATATCGAAAGAATTAACGCAGTCGATAAAAATATTAAAGTCTTTCCGATTAAGGCGTACAAAGATTAAAACGCAAAATGGTCGATTGTGTGCGTTTCAAGTTCTTCAATCGGCATTACTTCGTGGATATCCTCAATCAATAAGTATTTGTAAACCAAATAATACGCAAGGTGTGACGGCTTGATTATATTTATTGCATCAATTAAGGCTTGCAAATCTTCGGGTATGCCGTACTCGCCAATAAATTTCAGTTGAATTTTACCGTTAATAAAATCAGCTTCAACCTCGCCATTTTTCCACGCTTCGCAAACCATTTGAATAAGATTAATCGAATTATGCCCGTAACCTCTCCACCTTGCACGAATAACATCTCTGCGATTGTCGAGTGTTTGTGTTGCTTTGGGGATAATTTTTAATAGTTTTTCCATAAAAATAACCGCATTTAAGGTCATTTTATCAAAGTAGAAGTTATTTTTTGTTTCTGTTGCGGCTTTGTCCAAATCCTCAATAGCCAAACAAACCGCTTTTGCAAAATCCCGAAATAAAATGTCTTTTTTTAGAAATTTTGAAACGACTTTTAGCGTGTAGTTAAAATAATCGGTCATAGAATATCCTTGTGTTAAAATCTTTTTATGAATAAAATATACGCTGTTTATATTCTGTCAAATTACACAAATTCTACATTGTATATTGGTGTTACTTCCAATTTAGCAAAAAGAATATGGGAACATAAAAACCACGTTGTCAGTGGTTTTACAGACAAATACAATGTGAACAAATTAGTTTATTATGAAATAACTGAATCTATCGAAACGGCAATTAAGAGAGAAAAACAATTAAAAAATTGGCATAGAGATTGGAAAATCAACTTAATAAAACAGAAAAATCCCAACTTTGATGATTTGTCAAAAGAAATAGATTTTTAATTTTTTCTTAATCGTCGTTCTGTCATTTCGAACTTGTCTTACCGTCATTTCGAACTTGGTTCGGAATCTTCCGTCATGCTGAACTTGTTTCATCATCTATTTTTAGACCCTGAAATAAATTCAGGGT
>SAMEA104315421__coassemble_10141_pt1 | contig 2513 bp, 2 predicted proteins | sample SAMEA104315421__metabat2_high_PE_028 | metagenome-assembled genome bin SAMEA104315421 (sample SAMEA104315421) | gut metagenome | biome: Monkey gut; feature: monkey-associated habitat; material: faeces | place: China | collected 2013
TCGTCAATATAACTGATATCTCCGTCCCCTATTGCTCTGAAAGAATCCAGATAATATAGCAAATTATCAACGGCATCGACGAGTCTATTTGCATAATCTTGTTCAAACGCCTTTTTGACTAAGACAATATTATTCTCGATCTTCGCATATACCTGCGACAAGTCCTCGTCTCCCGTAAAGATTGTCCCCGACAAACTGTCAAAAGCCTCGTTCATAGACTCATAGACGTCTCTAACCGTTTCTTTATCCATGCTGCTATTGTATTTGCCTTTTTCAACACGATAAAGAAACGATTGCAATTCTTGCATGATTTCTTCTTTAATTTGGTTGTTGTTTTTAACCGAAGGTGTGTATTTTTTCATAATATATATATCCTCTCCTTATCAATCCTTTGTGTACAATCCTTTTTCCTTGAAGAACTTCAATCCTGCCAAAAGATATTCTTGCTTGGAAACGTTCCTTTGCGAAAGTATCTCTCGAACTTTTTCAGCATTTTCATCTGACTTGTGCCTTATTTTATTCAACATCATCCAGAATGTCGATGCACACTTGGCTTCAACCGGACTTAATCCTGCTTTGATGAATCTTACTATAGGAAACATTTCAACAACTTTTGGATTTCCTTCACTATCTTTTTCATACACTCTTGGTTCTGCTACTGAATATGAACCATTGGGATTCTTATGCTTCAGCAAATATTTATTGCCAATTACCGTGTTTGCCGCTATTGACAAGTATTCTCGATAATCGATTAAAAATCTCTCGTCTTCATGCCACAAATTGAATTTATGTATCAAATTATCTTCGACATTTGAATAAATTCTTGCTGCCGCCATAACATAGTCATCGTCATCTTGCGCATTCGCAATCAAACTCTCTGCTGTAACTTTAAGTTTTTCCGTGTTCTCAACTTTGGCTGCATCCTGTAGCGGCAAAAGTTCTTGGATCCGCTCGTCCAATTCATTTGCTATCGTTTTTCCAAATTCATCAAACTGACCTTTTACATATTCCAAAACCGTTTCGACTGTTGCTCGTCTGTTTTTTGAAATACCTTCCGCAATTCTTCTCTCATTTTCGGTTCTGTTTCTCAATTCCGACGCCGCAATTTCTTCAGATAGTTTTGCAAAAATCTCATTCTGCAGTTTATCCAAGTCATCTTGATATGATTTTGTATCATCGGGATTAGAATCCGCAACGTCATCTATTTCCAAAATATTGTTAATGCGATTCTTGATAAGTTCCAAATCGTTTTCATCGACATGAATACCCGCAACCGTGACCTCACCCAATCTGATGCCCAAATTCTTAATTTTCTCATCGTTGTTCAATCCTTCTTGCAATTCTTTGCGAATCCAACCAATCAACGAATCAATTTCAAATACGGATATGTCAGTGTTTGCAAAACACATGCTCACAATCGGCGTTCCAATCGTGTTTACTGTAGTTCTGATTTTTTCTTGTAACATATCGATAGTGATATCTTTCCCCATTGGGAAACTATTCACTATTTTTGTATAGTCAACAATATTCACGTGGCACGAGCCATTTGTCCCGACTTCATACGCTTCATTTAGTTTGTCGTTTTTTACTTGAATATGCCCAAATCCCCACAAAACATCCGGGATGGCTTTAACTCTCAAAAAGGCGATTCTCATCTGATGAGACAAAAAGTCTTTTCCATATTCTTTATAGATAGTTTTTTCCGAGGAAGGCTCTACCCTAAAAGCAATTTTCTCGTTATCAAATATCACTGCCTTATATTGATTAGGCACAAAAATTTTAGTCTTTTTATCTAGAATAAAATTGTCCGTGTATTCAACTATAACGTTCTCATTATTTAGGCTTGGGCAAAAAACTCTATCTTTCATTTCCCCATTTTCTCCTTGTTTTTAATTATATCGCAAAGCTTGTCAAGTGTCGCTTCGTCAATTTCGCCCTTTGCAACCGAATAAATTATTTTTTTCTGCTTTTCTGCCATTTCGGTCAAATCAATCTTAACCTGAGATGTGGATTCTGCGATTGCATCTTTTATCCGTTTTTTATCTTTTTCTGAAAAATTATAATGTGTAAATAACAATTCTTCCATATTTGAAGGGATATTGCGTTTCCCCGTTTCGATTGCAGATAAATACGTTGCACTCATTCCGATTTTTGCAGCCATATCACGCATGCTATCCCCCGTATTTATCCGAATGATTCTCATTACTTTTCCAAATTCTGTTAACATAAACTACCTTCATCATGTGATTGCAATTCAATTATATCACCACCATATGTTTTGTCAACATTTTTGTGTACAATTATACAAGTTTTTTTGTCGAATTTATACACAATTTTGTTGACAATATTCGAGCATGGAGTTTTAAAGCATGTTAAAATTATACTTAATGCCAAACTACTATTCCATAAACTGTCGGTCAAGAACTTAACCTGTGGTTTATATTTCAGTCCCACAATGTCTTAAACTTTCTCTGCAAATTCATCTTTCTGCGCCATATGGTTGTGCGGTTGAC